>PPYE01046563.1_pt1 | contig 33380 bp, 32 predicted proteins | sample 1559881 | NCBI WGS metagenome assembly PPYE01 (sample SAMN08240022, study PRJNA423297) | Human gut metagenome, whole genome shotgun sequencing project.
GGAAAATTATAGAAGCCGACAATGAATGGAAAGAAGAGCTGAAGAAAATTATATTTTGAATTACATAAATATACAAGAATGCGGCAGATGCAGATTATGCTTTAGTTCATAATCTGCATCTGCCGTATATAAATCGTCGGATAAACTAACTTACCGCTACCGGGCTCTATTCATCTGCATCCCCGCAATTGCCTATATTAAATTTCTCCATCAATTCCGTCAGCTTTCGTATGCAGTAATCCATCTCCCTGAGTTCTTCATCCGTATAGGAACTGAGTCCGTAAAGAGTTGATTCAAGCATCCCCCTTTTTATATCGTCCATCATCGCACGGCCGCGGTCACAGATACGGATATAAACACGCCGACGGTTTTCCTTATCGTGGATGCGCTCCACCAGTTCCTTTTCCTCTAAAACATTGATCATTTTGGAAAGCTGCTGCTTGGTTATCTGTAATTTATCGGCAAGTTCTGACATGGTATAATCCACATCAGCCCAATTATCAAGTGCCACCAGGGTGAAAAAGGGGAGGGAATTTACTTTGACGTCATTTTCATGCTGGTACTGGCATTTGGCCAGAGTAAGGAAAGCAACGGCAAATTCAAGAAAATGTACACCCACGGAATTAATGTCCGGTCTTCCGCCGCTTTCACAATTTATTCTGTTTTCTATATTCTCCATAAATAACTCCTCCAAATAAAATATAAAGTTAATTACAAGCATATTAGTAGGGAATCAGATGATTAGCCCACGTTCACATCCTAGCATATTTCGAAATACAAGTCAATATTTATTAAAAGTAAATAAATATTGACTATTAAATATTGACAAATATAAATATAAGAGGTATATATTTAATAAATCAGTGCGATGAAAAAATTGAAGGAGATTCGTACAAAACTCCGCCAATTTTAAAAAGCGCCTGATATGGTTATTATATAAAACAATGATACAAATAAGAGGAGAACAACATGAAAGAGAGCAACGACGGCAATAAAGCACCTAAAAAATCTTTCCTATATTATTATGGACTGGTCATGCTGGTATTGATGCTGCTTAATATTTTTATTTTTCCGTCCCTGATGGACCGGACGGAGCAGGTCAGATACGATCAGTTTGTAGATGAACTGAACAAGAAAAATGTAGATGAGGTTTATGTAACTACGAATGGCGAAATAGTATACACTCTGAAAGACAGTAAGTGGAAAATTAACTATAAGACAGGTTCATTTCCGGGAGACGATTTGCAGCAGCGGATTACGGATGCCGGCGTAGTGAAATACAGCTCTGAGATTCCGACCCAGGCATCCCCTCTTCTGAATTTTCTGGTTACCTGGATTCTTCCGCTGATTATTTTTATTGGACTTGGCCAGCTGATGAGCCGTGCAATGATGAAACGGATGGGCGGAGGCAACGCAATGACATTTGGAAAGTCCAATGCGAAAATTTACGCGGAATCGGAGACAGGCAAGACATTTGCCGATGTGGCCGGCCAGGACGAGGCCAAGGAGGCGCTGCAGGAAATTGTCGATTTCCTGCATAATCCCCAGAAGTATGCGGAGATTGGCGCTATACTTCCGAAAGGAGCTTTGCTTGTAGGCCCTCCGGGAACCGGTAAGACGCTCCTTGCAAAAGCGGTTGCGGGTGAAGCGCATGTTCCGTTTTTCTCAATATCCGGATCGGAATTCGTAGAAATGTTTGTGGGAATGGGCGCTGCAAAAGTCCGCGATCTCTTCAAGCAGGCGAATGAAAAAGCACCCTGTATCGTATTTATTGACGAGATCGATACAATTGGTAAGAAGCGTGACGGTGCAGGCATGGGAGGCAATGATGAGCGGGAACAGACATTAAACCAGCTTCTTACAGAGATGGATGGATTTGACGGACGGAAGGGTGTTGTTATTCTGGCCGCAACCAACCGTCCCGAATCATTGGATAAGGCGCTCCTGAGACCGGGCCGCTTTGACAGAAGAATCCCAGCCGAGCTTCCTGATTTGAAGGGCAGGGAGGCAATTCTTAAGGTACACTCAAAGCAGGTGAAAATTGACGAAACAGTAGATTTCAATGCAATCGCCAGGGCCACCAGCGGTGCCAGCGGAGCGGAGCTTGCCAATATTATTAATGAGGCGGCCCTGAGGGCGGTCAGGATGGGAAGGAAGACCGTATCGCAGGCCGATCTGGAAGAAAGTGTGGAGACGGTAATTGCAGGATATCAGAGAAAAGACGCCGGCGTCTCAACGGATGAGAAAAAGATTGTATCCTATCATGAAGTTGGTCATGCCTTAGTAGCGGCTTTACAGAGCCATTCAGCTCCGGTTCATAAAATTACAATTATACCGAGAACATCGGGTGCGCTCGGATATACAATGCAGGTAGAGGCAGATCAGAGATTTTTGATGAGCAAAGACGAGGCGTTTAATAAGATTGTGACACTGACAGGCGGCCGGGCAGCGGAGGAGTTGATCTTTCATTCCATTACGACCGGCGCATCCAATGATATCGAACAGGCAACAAAGATAGCAAGAGCCATGGTCACACGGTATGGTATGAGCGAACAGTTCGGCATGGTAGCTCTGGAGACGGTGAATAATGCGTATCTGGGCGGAGATGCTTCGCTGGCCTGTTCTGCGGAAACTGCATCAAGAATTGACAATGAAGTAATAGAGATGGTCAAAGATGCCTATGAGAAGGCAAAATCAATCTTGATGGGAAATGAGAAAAAACTCCACGAACTGGCCGATTATCTCCTGGAAAAAGAGACGATTACAGGTGAAGAATTTATGGAGATACTCAACGAAAAAGCCGGAGCCGTTGGTACGGCGGAAATTGTCTCGGAGATTGAATCTTAAAGACACCTGCGAAGCTTAGATGCAGAGTCCCCAAACGATAAAATATTGTCCTCTGAATGAATATTAAAATGTACTTATACCCTGGTGGCAGAATTAAATTGCCGCCAGGGTATTTTCATTGATGGCGGTAACCTGTGCGCGGAGCGTGCAGGTTATCGTTCTGCCCTGGAGTAAGGGGCATAAACAGAAATCAGGTATAAACAGCGGTTTCTAACTTATATGAATGTATTTATGACATTTTATATCCTGCCGGAAAATCGTTATAATAAACACATCCCTCATGAGAACGGATGGAAAAAGAAAGTTTCAGTATAGAAGCGAAGAGCCTGTCCCTGCAAAGCGCGCTGCGGGACGGTATGAACGGAGGAACAGATGAGATTTGACGTTGTATTAAAAGGCGGCCGTGTATTTGACCCGGTTCACCATGTGGATGAGCGTCTTGATATAGGGATAAGAGAAGGCAGGATAGCGGAACTGGAAAAAGAACTGCCGCATGGTGAAGAGACATACGATGTTTCCGGCCTGACGGTGATTCCGGGAGTCATCGACATGCATGTGCATGTGACAAAGCTGCTGGGCGGCAGAGTCGGGTATTATATGGCGGCCAAAACCGGAGTGACGACGATTATTGATTACGCGGGGCCTGTGACCGATATCTCGTCCCAGATTTCATCACACGGATGCGGAATGAACGTTGGCTGTATCGACGCAGTGCTTCCCGGAGAGGTTGGACAGTCGCCCTCCAGAACGCAGGTCAGAAGGTTTCTGGAGCAATCCCTGAAAAACGGCTCTCTGGGACTTAAAATCCTCGGCGGCCATTATCCTCTTACCCCGGAGTCTTCCAGGCTGTGTGTGGAGGAAGCAAATGCTAAAAAAGTAATGATAGCCTGCCATGCAGGGAGTACGCAGCAGAGAAGCGATATATACGGCTTACAGGAAGCGGTTGAATTTGCGCGGGGACAGAGGCTTCTGATGGCCCACATTAATGCCTACTGCCGTGGAAACCGGTATCATTACCTGGAAGAATTGAGAGACGCATTTCAGATGCTCAGAGAAAATCCGAATATTATTTCGGATTCCCACATGGCTGTAAACAACGGAACCAGCGGTGCATGCAGGAATGGAATACCCTGCGACGCTATTACCGTCAATTGCCTGAAGATGTTTGGTTACGAGCCTACCCAGGCAGGACTGGCGAAAGCGATGAAGGACGGAACCGTTTGTGCAATTGCATCCCTGAAAGAGGAAAACGTACTATTAAATAAAGAGGATGCATTCCAATACTGGTCCGGCCGCGACACCAACATAAATGTGAGTTTTCCCGCCAATCTGGCCCCGGTTGCGTCGGCTTGCCTGACAGAGCGCAGGATACCTGGCGGCTCCCCCTTAATCGAGCTGGCGGCGACAGATGGCGGAGGATTTCCCAGAAACGGACTGGTACAGAAATTACTCCCGTTTTACCGGCTTGGATATTTGTCACTGAAAGAGATTGTGGAAAAATGCTCGGTCAATCCGGCGGAGACGTTCGGGCTGCATCAAAAAGGAAATCTGGGAATCGGAGCAGATGCCGATATAACGGTATTGGATATGAAACGTCTTGACGCGGCAATGAGCTTTGCCGGCGGAAAAAGAATTATGGATCACGGCCGGGTAACGGGGAGCGGAGGAACGTTTCTAACCACGAAAGCCGGGGTGAAAACAGCGCAGGAAATGCAGCTTAACTATCAGATTGCGGATACGCAGCGCAGCGCATTATACGGAGAGCGGACGGCAAAATAAATACTCAGTGACAGTAAAGGAGAGGAATGTGTTGAAAAAAATCAGTGTTTTGACTTTGGGAGGGACGATTGCCTATACATGGAAAAACGGGGTTCCTCAAATAGGGGATCTGACAGGTTTTATAGATTCACTTGATGAGGTGAAAAAAGAAGCCGATATTACGGTGAAGGCGTTCAGGCAAAAATCAAGTTCTTCGATGGTGATAAGCGATATCACCGGGTTAGCGGCCGAAATCAAGTCCTTGTTAGAGGGGGAGACAGAGGGCGTGGTGGTGGTCCAGGGGACGGACACAATCGAGGAGACAGCCTTTGCTTTGGAGATGCTGCTGGATTCAGAAAAACCGGTGGCCGTGACAGGCGCAATGCGAAATCCCGACATGAGGGGAGCAGACGGGCCGGCCAATCTTCTGGCGGCAATCCGGACCGTCTCCTGCAGCCGGTGCAGAGAACTCGGTGTGATGGTAGTTTTTAATGATGCAATTTACCCTGCTTTATATGTGAGAAAAATTCATCCACAGAGTACCGAGGCTTTTGCGGCAGAATGCGGACCTCTCGGGTATCTGGCGGAAGGAAAGCCAAGCATCCGTATGAAGCCGCTGCAAAGAAGAATCCCCGGACTTGCAATAAATAAGTGGAATGTGGATGGGAAAAGACCGGATCAGCCTGTATCCGTTCCAATTTACGCCGTTCCTGTCGGAGATGACGGGAAACTGCTAAAGTGTGCGCTAGACTGCAAAATAGACGGCCTGGTTCTGGAAGCGATGGGAGGAGGCCACACGCCATCGGAGCTGGTGGAGACACTGAAACAGCTTGCGGATAAAATGCCGGTAGTTCTGGCATCCAGAATCGGCCGGGGGGACATGCTCACCGGAACTTATGCAGGCTACCCAGGTTCGGAGACGTCTCTGCTTTCCAAAGGGCTTATCAGTTCCGGCTTTCTGGACGGAAGAAAAGCAAGACTGCTTCTGATTCTTATGCTGATGTCCGGTTTTGATATGGATGGAATAAGAGAAGGGTTCCGGATTTTTTCGAAGGAATGTGAATGAAAACGGCTGAAGGGGTAAGGCCGTACTTCGAATAGAAAACGGATAAGCGTCATTTTAATGAGGAGGGGAACATCATGAATGAAAATACAGGAATAAAGAGTGAGAAAGACAGGGAACCAATGTATATCAGGATCCTTGCAAAAATAGAAAAGGCAGGAAACAGGCTGCCTGATCCGGTTGTACTGTTTACATTTCTCTGCGTTCTTCTGTTAATTATTTCGTATTTTACTGCCGGAGCCAGCGTGGTCCATCCCGGTACGGGGGAGACGATTACCGCGGTTAACCTGCTAACAATCGCAAATCTCCAAAAAATATTAATCAACTTCCCAAGTAATTTCCTGGGATTTGCACCACTGGGAGCCGTGCTGACTATAATGCTGGGCTGCGGCCTTGCAGAAAAAAGCGGCTGGCTTACCTCGATGGTCCGGCTGGCGGGCGCCAGGGCCAGCGGCAGAACCGTAACCGTTATTGTCGTGTTTGCAGGCATCATGGCAAACCAGGCCGGAGATGCCGGATGGATTGTCCTGCCGCCTCTTGCGGCCCTGCTGTTTCTTTCCGTGGGGAGAAACCCTCTTGTGGGTATTTTTGCGGCATATGCGTCCGTATCGACGGGTATGGCGGCTAATCTTCTGATCTCCATGAGCGATGTTCTGGCCGGAACGTTTACCATATCGGCTGCCCAGAGTATCGATCCGGGATTCAGCGGCAATATTGCAATGAACTATTATTTCCTCATTGTCTCTACCTTTATTTTATTATTTACAGGCGTAATCACAACTGATAAAATTGTAGAGCCAAGATTAGGGGAATATAAAGGCGATGTCCGCCTGGAGCATGATGCCAATCTTGCGCCGGAGGAGAAAAAGGGAATAAAATGGGCAGGTGTCTGTTTTATTGCAATCTGTCTGGCAATCGTGGCTCTTTGCATCGGACCGGATGCATTCCTGGCGGATCCGGAAACAGGGTCGATTATGAGCAATAATTCACCGCTTATGAAGGGGATTATCAGTATTGTAACCATCATGTTCTTTGTTCCGGCTGTTGTGTACGGCAGAGTGGCAGGCACGATAAAAAGCAGTAAGGATATTGTCAATATGCTGATAGCTGCGATGAAGGATATGGGCGGTTATATTGTGCTTGTATTTGTCTCGGCACAGTTTACCTCCTGGTTTTCACAGAGCAATCTGGCTACCGTATTTGCCGTTAAAGGCGCCGAGTTTCTTGAGAATACGGGCATCACGGGTATCGGCTTAATTATCGGACTGATTATTGTTTCGGGGATTATCAACCTGTTCATAGGCAGTGCATCGGCAAAATGGGCAATCATGGCTCCGATTTTCGTTCCGATGTTCATGATTCTGGGCCTCCATCCCTCTGTAACGCAGATGTCATACCGAATCGGAGACTCAATTACAAACGTGCTTTCTCCTCTGTTCCCATATGTGATGATTCTTTTATCGTACGTGCAGAAATACGATAAGAAGGCGGGATGGGGAACCCTGTTTTCAAATATGCTGCCCTATTCACTGGTCATGGGAATTGCGTGGAGCGTCATTTTAATTGTGTTTGTATTGTTTAAAATTCCGCTGGGACCCAGCGGACCGATATTCTACAGTCTGGGATAGCCAGAACAAAGAACCGGACAGGCGGATTGATACCGGGAGTGAAAGGATAAGGGGGAGGCAATGGCGTCAGTTGAGATGGAATATGTTTATCTGGTATATCAGGAAAAGAGTTTTTCAAAAGCGGCGCAGAAACTGTTTGTGAGCCAATCGGCTGTAAGCGCCATGGTGAGAAAAGCGGAGGCCAAAATCGGCTGCCAGATATTTGACAGAAGCACAATCCCCCTTACCGTGACGAAAGAGGGGGAGTATTATATCAAATGCGCGGAACAGTTTATGCGTCTTGAGAAGAATATGGACGCATATTTCAAAGATATGGCGGATATGAACACGGGACATCTTTCGGTAGGCAGTTCTTCTTTTTTCTGTGCTTACCTTCTGGCGGGACTTTTGAAACGGTTTAAGAATAAGTATCCGGGCGTATCGGTGGAAATCCATGAGGGGAATATCAGGGAACTCCGGGCAGGACTCCTGGATGATTCGATTGACCTTTTGCTTGAGACGGCAATTCCGGCCGGGGATGAGGTGGAACGGTATCTCTACGACTATGAACAGATAATTCTGGCCGTCCCGGCTGAATTTGAAGTAAATAAAAAGCTGCGGAGCTTTCAGATGGCATTTGCGCAGGCCAGGGACGGTGCGTTCAGGGGGAAAGATGTACAGCCGGTGCCGATGCAGGCATTCCGGGACTGTCCGTTTATCTTTTTAAAAGAGGAAAACGATATTTGTATGCGCAGCAGGGGGATTTGCAGGAATGCCGGTTTTGAACCTAAGGTGGAGTTATTCCTGGATCAGATTATGACATCATTTTATGTCGCGAAATCCGGTTCCGGCATTGCGTTTATCCGAAACAGCCTTTTGAGCCTTGTATCCGATACGGATGCCCTGATTTATTATAAAATCGGAGACCCTCTGGCGCGCAGGGAAATTTTTATGACCCGCAAAAAAGGAAGATATATGACAAAGGCTATGGAGGCTTTTTTGAGGCTTTGTCATATCCGGCCTGAAAAACCGATAGAATAGCCGGACCGGATTTTTGAATTTCAGATAACAATTCTTTATTTGTGCCATATAGAGGCTGCTTTATTTCCCGTAAAGCAGCCTCCCCTTTTTATTGGAGGCGGTTACCTGTACCCGGAGCGTGCAGGTTATCGTTGTTATCAATGTTCGGAAGAGCCGCAATCCCGGTAAAGCGGGGCTTTTGCCGTTAAAACAAGTTATATGAAAAAAACTCGACAAATTCCGTGAAATCTCTTGCAAAACTTAGGAGAAAATGTAATAATTGTTCAGTATTGACATTCATTTATTTTTATTGAGGAGGAAAGAAATGAAAAAAGTATTAAGCGTGGTACTGTCAGCAGCTATGGCACTTTCCCTCTGCACAGGATGTTCATCTTCATCCGGCAAGGAAACAACCGCAGCACAGACCGAATCAGCGGCAGAAGCAGCCGGAGAGACAGCAGAAGCAGGAGCAGAGACAGGAGAGGCTAAGGCGGCAGAGGGTGTTATGCCGGCAATCCCGAAGGAAGATTTGAAGGTCGGCGTAATCCATATCGGAAACCCGGCAGACGGCTCCGGTTATTCTTATGCACATGATCTTGGCATTGTTGCCATGCAGGAAGCAGTAGGTCTGGAAGACAGCCAGATTATCCGCAAGAACAATGTAGCGGATGATGATCAGACTGCAATTGAGACGGCTATGAGAGAGTGCGTGGAAGAAGGATGCCAGATTATCTTCGCCACAAGCTGGGGTTATATGGATGCATGCGAAGCGCTTGCAGACGAGTTCCCGGAGGTTATCTTCTCCCATGGTACAGGATATAAATCAAACGGCGTTAACTTCAATAACTACTTCGGAAGAATTTACCAGTCCAGATACTTATCCGGTATTGCAGCAGGCCTTAAGACAGAGTCCAACAAGATTGGTTATGTAGGCGCCTGGGGCAAGGACAACGCAGAGGTTACAGGCGGATGCAATGCATTTGCCATGGGTGTTTACTCTGTAAATCCGGATGCGACCGTATATATCAAGACAACCAACAGCTGGTATGATCCGGAAGGTGAGAAACAGGCTGCCGTAGCTTTAATTAATGAAGGCTGCGACGTAATCGGACAGCACTGTGATACACCCAACCCACAGCTTGCGGCTGAGGAAAACGGAGTATACGGCGTTGGTTACAACTCCGACATGAGCAAGGATGCCCCTAAGGCAGTTCTTACTTCCACCGTATGGAACTGGGGCGCATATTATACATCAGCCGTTCAGAGCCTCGTTGACGGGACATGGACAGGCGAGAATTACTTCGGCGGTTTAAAAGAAGGTCTTGTGGACCTGGCTCCATTATCCGATCTTTGTGCAGAAGGCACAGCAGAGAAGATCGAAGAAGCAAAAGCTAAGATTGTTTCCGGCGAATGGGACGTATTTGACGGCGTAATCGAGTGCAACGACGGTACAACCGTTGGCACAGAGGGCGAGCATATGTCTGACGCGGATATTACAGGAAACATTCACTGGTATTTCAAGAACGTTGTTGAGAAATAATGTTATCAGAATGAGATAATACCACTAAAACAGGCTGAAAGATGAGGGATGCTTAAAAATGGTGAATTACATAAATTCTCATTTTGCGGCATCCCTTTTTTGACGCCGTCCGAATCACGGTTACTATTTACAGCGACTGTCCCGCGGGCATCGCGCAGCATATTACTGTTCGCAGAGACGCATTTTTGGCGGGGGCTGTGAATTGTAACGAAACAAGAGGTGAAGAAATGACAGAGCAGTATGCCATTGAGTGCAGACAGATTACAAAGGTATTCGGAAGCGTGGTCGCCAATGATAAAATCGACCTGTCGGTAAAATACGGGGAAATTATGGCTCTTCTTGGGGAGAACGGCTCAGGTAAGACAACGCTTATGAATATGATTTCCGGCATCTATCATCCTGATTCCGGTTCGATCCTGGTGGGCGGAAAAGAGGTGGCGATCAATTCGCCCGTGGATTCCAGAAACCTGGGGATAGGAATGATTCATCAGCATTTCAAACTGGTGGATGTATTCAGCGCGATGGACAACATTGTATTGGGGACCGGCGGAAAGCGGCTGGGAAGAAAAGCTTTAAAAGAAAAGATTGAGCAGATCAGCCGGTCTTTTGGACTCGAAATCGAACCTGAAAAGAAAATTTTCGATATGTCTGTCAGTGAGAAGCAGACGGTTGAGATTTTAAAGGTATTATATAGAGGAGCCCAGATTCTGATTCTGGACGAGCCGACTGCGGTTCTGACTCCGCAGGAGACGGATAAATTATTTGCCATCCTCCGCAAGATGAAGGAACAGGGCTGTGCCATCATTATTATTACGCACAAGCTCCATGAGGTGCTTTCCATCAGCGACCGGGTGACAATTCTGAGAAAAGGCCGGAGTATTGATACGGTGAATACAAGCGAGTGTAACGAGAAAAAGCTGACGGAGCTTATGGTGGGCCGTCCGGTCAGCTTAAACATCGAGCGCCCTGAGATGGAAAAACGCGATACAATACTAAAGGTTGTGGATTTGACTGTAGATAAAAGCGACGGTTCTATAGCGCTTGATGATGTATCCTTTGAGATTAAGACAGGGGAAATCCTGGGAGTGGCCGGCGTGGCAGGAAGCGGGCAGAAGGAACTCTGCGAGACGCTGACCGGCCTGATGACTGCCAAAAAAGGAGCGATCCTGTATCATAAGGAAAACATCGTGGGCAAGACTCCGGCGGAGATCATAAAGCTTGGAATCAGTATGAGCTTTGTCCCGGAAGACAGGCTCGGTATGGGGCTTGTGGCATCCATGGGCATGGTGGATAATATGCTCCTGAAATCTTACACGGAGGGGAAAGGCCCCTTTGTGGAACGAAAGCCTGCCAGGGAGCTGGCGCAGAAGCTGGTGGAGAAGCTGGCAATCGTGACGCCCGGAGTGGATACGCCGGTCCGCCTGATGTCGGGAGGCAACGTCCAGAAGGTGCTTCTGGGGCGTGAGATCGAGTCAAGTCCCCAGGTATTAATCACCGCCTATCCGGTGAGAGGACTTGATATCAACTCCTCCTATACAATCTATGATCTTCTGAATGAGCAGAAGAAAAAGGGAGTCGCCGTTATCTATATCGGTGAGGATCTGGATGTGCTTCTGGAACTGTCCGACCGTCTGATGGTACTCTGTCACGGCAAAGTAACCGGAGTGGTCGATGCGAAGACGGTGACAAAGGAGCAAATCGGTCTGATGATGACAGGCGCCGAGGCTGCTGAGGCGATGAAAGAGACATCGGGACAAGAGCTTTCGGCGGAGCAAGATAAAATACCGGAACCTATTTCAGAAGAGGAGGAAAAAGCATGAATGAGCCGTTAATCCGTGTAGTGAAAAAAGCGGAGCTGGGCAGCAGGGAGACATTTATCCTGCGTCTGGAAGCGATTCTGCTGGCGCTGGTGGCCGGCGGGCTTTTTATCCTGATAATCGGACAGAATCCATTTGTCATTTATAAAACAATTATTACCGGAGCTCTCAGAAGCGGGATGGCCATCCAGGCGACGGTGAAAATTGCGATTCCGCTGTTGATCGCGTCGCTGGGAGTAACGCTGGCGTTTAAGATGAAGTTCTGGAACATCGGCGCGGAGGGACAGATTATTGCAGGCGGCATCTGCGCGTCTTATTTTGCACTGTTTCATTCCGGATGGAACCACTGGGTGCTGGTGATTGTCATGTTCATCGCAGGAGCCGTGGGGGGCGGACTTTGGGGCCTGATTCCGGCCTGGTTCAAGACAAAATACGATACGAACGAGACTCTGTTCACATTGATGTTGAATTATATTGCCCTCAATATTATCGTGTTCCTGAGAGAGGGGCCGTGGCGCGATCCCGGTTCACAGGGATATGCAAAGATAGCCAGATTTGATAAGAATGCGGCTCTTGACAAAGTGTTTGGTATCCAGTTCGGCTGGATTATTGCCCTTGTGCTGCTTGTACTGGTATTTGTTTATATGAAATATTCCAAACAGGGATATGAAATCGGCGTGGTGGGCGAGAGCCAGGAGACTGCCCGGTATGCGGGGATGAATGTAAGAAAGGTGATTCTTCGCACGATGTTCCTTTCCGGAGCCGTATGCGGTATCGGCGGAATGGTTCAGGCAACCGGTTCAGACGTCACGCTGACGACGGCCGTGGCCGGAGGCGTTGGCTTTACCGCAATTATTGTGGCATGGCTGGCACAGCTCAACCCGCCGGCAATTCTGATTGTCACGGTTCTGTTCAGTATTCTGGAAAAAGGCAGCAGCGTTGTGCAGTCTTCCTTCGGTCTGTCCTCAGACAGTGCGGACGTGCTTCAGGGAATTATCCTGTTCTTCATTCTGGGATGCGAGCTGTTCATACGGTATAAATTTGTGATGAGAGGGAAAGGAGGTGCCGGGGCATGAGCGGAGACATCTTAATTAAATTTCTTGTGGCAGCGGTACTGGCGGGAACTCCGTTCCTTTTTGGCACGGTTGGAGAGATTTTAAGTGAAAAAGTAGGGCATCTGAATCTCGGTGTGGAGGGTATGATGTCCCTGGGCGCCTGTGCCGGGTTTATGGCAGGTTATCTGTCCGATAATTTTCTGGTTGCAATTCTGGCCTCTGCGGCTGCAGGCATGTTCGGCGCGCTGATTTACGGAGTTCTGACCGTTACCTTTATGGCAAACCAGAATGTTACAGGTCTTACCATGACGATTTTCGGCGTCGGGCTATCCAATTTTATCGGCGTGTTTATGCTGGAGCGCTCCGAGGGAGGGACGCTGAAGCTTCCGGAGACAATCACGGCTCAGATGAGAAATATTAATATTCCCGGGCTGAGTGATATTCCGGTGGTGGGAGAGCTGCTGTTTTCCTACAATCCGTTTGTATATCTGGGGCTGGTCATTGCCGTCCTGGCAAGCATCTATCTGTACAAAACCCAGGTGGGCCTGAATGTGCAGGCAATCGGGGAGAATCCGGGAGCCGCCGACGCGGCCGGTATTGAGGTTACAAAATGGCGCTATATCAACATTCTGCTTTCCGGCGCTATCTGCGGAATCGGCGGGGCGTACTGCTCCATGATTATCAACAGCGGCGTCTGGCTGAGAGACAGCGTGGCGGGGCTTGGATGGATTTCCGTAGCGCTCGTTATCTTTGCTTCCTGGAAGCCGGTGAATGTAATTTACGGTTCCTTTATCTTCGGAGCGCTCCGGGTACTGAAATATTACGTACCGAAGAATACGTATGCAATCCCGACCGCATTCTTCGACGCGCTGCCGTTCCTGATTACGGCTCTTGTCCTTGTCATCTCTTCCATGAGGAAGAATAAGGGCGGCCATATTCCGGCGCATCTCGGCATGAATTATTTCCGGGAAGAGCGGTAATATCAGGTGAAAGAAAAGAAATAAGAATGAAAGAAATCCTTTTACACTCCGGGGGTAGCCATTCCGGAGCCTGTAAAAGGATTTTTTCTTAGTTATTCCCATAATCGCCAATAACGTGCCAAATAAACCAATAAAATCCGGAAAAATGTGCCGAACAAATGTTTGCAAAACGCAGCCGGATATGATATACTGGGATAGCTAAGACAGGTTAAAACAATAAGAGGAAGCAGATAAAATGCTGAATGAAACGGAACGGTTCCCCACTGCCGGAAGTGTATGGATGGAACCTGTTCTGTATACACAGGAGTTAGAAAAATGGCGAAGCAATATATTAAAATCCGTGGTGCCAATGAGCACAATCTGAAAAATGTTTCACTGGATATTCCGAGAAATGAGCTGGTGGTTCTGACGGGATTGTCGGGATCGGGTAAATCATCACTGGCTTTTGATACGATTTATGCGGAAGGGCAGAGACGGTACATGGAGTCCCTCTCCTCCTACGCAAGGCAGTTCCTGGGCCAGATGGAGAAGCCGGATGTGGAGAGCATAGAGGGGCTTTCCCCGGCCATCTCCATTGACCAGAAGTCCACCAACCGGAACCCGCGTTCCACCGTTGGGACGGTTACGGAAATTTATGATTATATGCGTCTTCTGTACGCAAGGATTGGTATACCCCATTGTCCCAAGTGCGGCCGTGAGATCAAGAAGCAGACCGTGGATCAGATGGTGGATCAGATTATGGCGCTTCCTGAGAAGACCAGGATACAGCTTCTGGCCCCGATTGTAAGAGGACGGAAGGGACGCCACGAGAAAGTCCTGGAACAGGCGAAGAAGAGCGGCTACGTGCGCGTCAGAATCGATGGGAACCTCTATGAGCTGACGGAATCCATCGAGCTGGAGAAAAATATCAAACATAATATAGAGATTGTGGTTGACCGTCTGGTGGTGAAGGAGGGAATCGAGAAGCGGCTTTCCGACTCCATAGACACGGTTATGGGGCTGACCGGCGGGCTGATGATGGTAGATGTTTTCGGCCAGGAACCGATTATGTTCAGCCAGAGCTTTTCCTGCCCGGACTGCGGAATCAGTGTGGACGAGGTGGAGCCGAGAAGCTTTTCCTTTAATAATCCCTTCGGAGCCTGCCCGGACTGCTATGGCCTGGGATATAAGATGGAATTTGACGAAGACCTGATGATACCGGATAAGAGCCTCAGCATCAAACAGGGCGCCATCGTCGCGATGGGATGGCAGTCCTGCTGCGACAAGGGCAGCTTCAGCGGAGCGATTCTGGAAGCGCTGGCGGAAGAATACCATTTCAGCCTCGACACACCGTTTGAGGAATACCCAAAGGAGGTTCATGACATCCTGATTGGGGGAACCGGCGGAAAGATTGTAAAAGTCCGCTATAAGGGCCAGAGGGGGGAGGGCATTTACGATATAGCCTTTGAAGGCCTGATACAGAACATGAACAAGAAGTACAGGGAAACATTTTCCGAATCCATGAAGGCGGAGTACGAGACATATATGAGAATTACACCCTGCCCTGCCTGCCATGGCCAGCGTCTGAAGCCGGAAGCACTGGCCGTTACGGTCGGAGATAAGAATATTTACGAAGCGACGAATATGTCGATTGTGAAGTACAGGGAATTTCTGGACGAGCTTCAGCTTACGACGATGCAGGAGACGATTGGCGCCCCGATTTTGAAGGAGATCAAGGCGAGGGTGTCTTTCCTGATTAATGTGGGCCTTGATTATCTGTCCCTGTCCAGGGCTACCGGCACTCTGTCCGGCGGCGAGGCGCAGCGTATCCGTCTTGCTACCCAGATTGGTTCCGGCCTGGTCGGCGTTGCCTATATTCTGGACGAGCCGAGTATCGGACTTCACCAGAGGGATAATGACAAGCTGCTGCAGACGCTTCTGCATCTGAGGGATCTCGGCAATTCCGTTCTTGTGGTGGAGCATGATGAAGATACCATGCGTGCGGCCGACTGTATCGTGGATATCGGGCCGGGAGCCGGAGAACATGGAGGCCATGTTGTTGCGGTGGGAACGGCCGATGAGATTATGGCATGTAAGGAATCCATCACGGGAGCTTACCTGAGCGGCCGCGAGAGGATACCCGTCCCGAAGGAGCGCAGGACGCCCACCGGCTGGCTGACGGTAAAGGGGGCGGCGGAGAATAACCTGAAGAATATTGACGTCTCCTTCCCGCTCGGTGTCATGACCTGTGTGACAGGAGTATCAGGTTCGGGGAAAAGCTCTCTGGTGAATGAGATTCTATATAAGGCGCTCGCCAAGAAGCTGAACCGCGCGCACACAATACCAGGCAGGCATAAGAAGATTGAGGGGGTGGAGCAGCTTGATAAGATTATCGCGATCGACCAGTCTCCGATTGGCCGTACGCCGCGATCCAACCCTGCAACCTACACGGGTGCCTTTGATTTGATTCGTGATTTATTTGCCTCAACATCCGATGCGAAAGCCAAGGGTTATAATAAGGGGCGCTTCAGCTTTAATAAAAAGGGCGGCCGCTGTGAGGCCTGTACCGGTGACGGAATTATCAAGATTGAGATGCATTTCCTTCCCGATGTATATGTTCCGTGTGAGGTTTGCGGAGGCAAGCGGTATAACAGAGAAACGCTGGACGTTAAATACAAGGGAAAGAGCATCTATGACGTTCTGAACATGACGGTGGAGGAGGCGCTTAAATTCTTCGAGAATGTACCGTCGATTTACCGCAAGATAGAGACGCTTTACGATGTGGGGCTTTCCTATATCCGCCTGGGGCAGCCGTCCACGGAATTATCGGGCGGTGAGGCACAGCGTATCAAGCTGGCGACGGAGCTGAGCAAGAGAGGAACCGGAAAGACGATCTACATTCTGGATGAGCCGACGACGGGACTGCATTTTGCCGATGTCCATAAGCTGATCGAGATTCTGCGCAGACTGTCGGACGGCGGCAATACGGTCGTTGTCATTGAACATAACCTGGATGTGATTAAGACGGCGGATTATCTGATTGATATCGGACCGGAAGGCGGTGACAAGGGCGGCACGGTGATTGCCCGGGGAACGCCGGAGGAGGTCGCTAAGAGCGATATATCTTATACGGGACAGTATGTGAAGAAGTATTTGGAGATGGAGTGATGGACCCTCGGTTTTATCTTGTAGTTTCAGTGTAACGGTTCAGACAGCAATGTCAACTAGTTAAGCAGGTGAGGACGCTGCCGGTACGGCCAGCGGACGGGGTGTGTATATGAGTCTTTCGTCCCGGGGGAAGTAGGCGGAATCAATTGCGGAGGGGACATGGGAGTCTGCCGGTGCTTAGCGAGGTTCCTCACGAGCTTAGAACCGCTGCGCACTCCAAAGAGTGCAAACGGTCCCCGCAGCAATTCATTCCGGCCGGATTTCCCCCTCACGACACCCTCTAACCGGGGACGGAAGACGAGTTATCAGGGCAGAAGCAAGGTTTGGTTTCTGTTTGCAGTCCAGCCGCGTTTTGGCAGGCGTGTGAACAGAAACAGGCTTGTCTCTGCCCTTTAAGGTATCGGAGGCCGGCATGAGGCTGTTTGACATTTTTTCCATACTGTTGCAAAGATACAAAATATGGGGTGAAAAATGGCGTAAAACCGTGAAAAAACTTCTTGTCAATATACCGTCATTATTTTATAATAAAGAGTACGCTTAAAGGCGGGAAATGTAACTGCCGTTATGGCAGGTGTTTGACCGGTTTTGTAGAGAATTGGCCTGAGTTTATAATTTATGGCAATTTTGCCGATAATAGTTACGGCAGGACACTGCTGTATGATTATGAATTTGAGGTCATTGTTTAGATTCACTAACATTATTTAAATTCACCAACGGAAATTATTAGGAGGAATACTCGTGGAAAAAGAGATGATTATTGTATTGGACTTTGGCGGCCAGTATAACCAGCTTATTGCCAGAAGAGTCAGAGAATGCAACGTGTATTGTGAAGTACATTCATACAATATGCCGCTGGAACAGATTAAGGAAATGAACCCGAAAGGAATCATTTTTACCGGCGGACCGAACAGTGTGTACGGGGAAGACTCTGCCAGCTGTCCAAAGGAAATTTTTGAACTGGGTATTCCGATTTTGGGAATCTGCTATGGCGCGCAGCTCACGGCGCATCTGCTCGGGGGCAAGGTGGCAACGGCTCCTGTCAGCGAGTACGGTAAGACAGAGGTGGAAGTAGATACGGCTTCCAAGCTGTTTGAGGGCGTCTCACCAAAGACGATCTGCTGGATGAGCCATACGGATTATATTGAAAAAGCGCCGGAAGGATTCAAGATTACCGGCACAACTCCTGTCTGCCCGGTTGCGGCCATGGAGTGTGAGGAAAATAACTGGTACGCCGTCCAGTTCCATCCCGAGGTTATGCATACACAGGAAGGCACGAAGATGCTTTCTAACTTTGTATATAATGTCTGCAAATGTTTGGGCGAATGGAAGATGGATGCGTTTGTAGAGAGAACGATCGGTGAAATCCGTGAGAAGGTCGGAAGCGGCCGTGCGCTCTGCGCACTGTCGGGCGGCGTGGACTCCTCCGTGGCTGCCGTAATGATGGCTAAAGCGATTGGCAAACAGTTAACCTGCGTATTTGTCGATCACGGCCTGCTCCGTAAGAATGAGGGAGATGAGGTTGAGGCGATATTCGGACCGGAAGGACAGTACGATTTAAACTTCGTGCGTGTGAATGCCCAGGAGCGTTTCTATGAGAAGCTGGCCGGGGTATCGGATCCGGAACAGAAACGTAAAATTATAGGAGAAGAATTTATCCGCGTGTTCGAGGAAGAGGCGAAAAAAATCGGTAAGGTGGATTTTCTGGTCCAGGGGACAATTTACCCGGATGTCATCGAATCCGGCCTCGGCAAATCGGCGGTAATCAAGTCCCATCACAATGTGGGAGGCCTCCCGGAGCATGTTGATTTTAAAGAGATCATTGAACCGCTCCGCATGCTGTTCAAGGATGAGGTAAGAAAGGCGGGGCTGGAACTGGGGATTCCGGAGAGACTTGTGTTCCGTCAGCCGTTCCCGGGACCCGGACTCGGTGTGAGAATTATCGGTGATGTAACACCGGAAAAGGTGAGAATTGTTCAGGACGCTGACGCGATTTACCGTGAGGAAATCGATAAGGCAGGCATCGCAGGCGATTTGGGCCAGTATTTTGCGGCGATCACCAATATGCGCTCTGTTGGCTGTATGGGTGACGAGAGAACCTATGATTACGCGATTGCCCTCAGGGCAGTTTTAACGTCGGATTTCATGACTGCCGAATCGGCTGAGCTTCCCTGGGAGGTTCTGGGCAAGGTGACGAGCAGGATTGTGAACGAAGTGAAGGGGGTCAACAGGGTACTGTATGATTGTACCGGGAAGCCGCCGGCTACGATAGAACTGGAATAACGCCCTAAATTCCGGAAACCCAGTGTTTATGCGGGTTTTCGGGCTTTTTTTATGGCCCGTGACATTACTGTGACATTATTGGCTCTATTTTTGGCTCTAACCGGCCCACGGCATGGGGATTGATTATCTGATTATTTCATGGTAAGATTCCCATATTGGAACCTATGAAGCTGCAGTTCGGGAGGACGATATATGAGTGAGAACGGGAATGAAAAATTTTGGCGACCGGAAAATGAGATTGGGATTGGGGCGATAGGCGGTCGATGGGCAGACTTCACCTTAGAGTATCCGCGCAATGTTATCCCTTATGCACCGAGTGCTGATTTGAAAGAAAAAGACAGTGAACAAAAGGCGCCAACGTATTAATCGCTGGCGCCTTTGCATATTCATGAATGCTTTGATACATTATACACTACAAATATTTGACTGGCAAGCCACGGCTCGCAAGACAGTAAATCATGCCACATATCTCCAGGTACCCGGCCTGGAAGATTTCCGTAACGGCCAGGTCCGCTTCGATGTTTTCGTCGAGCTCTGCCTCGTTCTCGAATTCCTCTTTCGTGACAAGCACCTTCTGCTTGTTTTCCGGATCCCACCGGAATATCTCTTCCTGACTGATATCAATGATTGCCGGCTGCTCATTAAGGTGCTTCTGGAACTGATGCATAAAGTTAAGCAACTGCTCTTCCACAGACAGGCTCCCGGCGATACCATGGATCTTGACAGTATCCAACTGCGTAGCCAGTATCTTCTCCTTGTCTGGATAGAGGTGGGCATAGGTCCGCCAGGTCGTTTCCACCTTCTCGTGCCCCAGGCGCTGCGAAACCATTAAAATGTTGAATCCCATCTCGATCAGCAGCGAAGCATGTGAATGTCTGAGGTCATGTACCCGAATCGGTTCCATGCCGGCCAGCTTCGCTACCCGCTTAATGTCCTTCAGAAGAAAGCTCTTGGTGAAATAGAACAGGCGGTCTTTGGGATTCGGCTCATACAGAGAGTTGTAATAATTCATAGCTTCATTGTACAAAAACTGCGGAATGGTAATGCACCGATGGCTGGAATCGGTCTTGGGGGTAAGCAGGTACTGTTTGCCCTTAACCACCTCGAAGTTCTTGTCGATATTTAGGCGATATTCGTCTTCCGTATCGTTATGGATAAAGTCCTCAATTGTGAGAGCCAGAAGCTCACCCTCACGGATGCCGCTCCAGAAGAATATGTTGAAGGCCAGGCGGCCGGCAGCCTTGTCCTCAAACTCTATGAAGCGCTCAAATTGGTCGAGCGTCCATATCTGCATAGCGTCGGCATCCGATTTTCCAATGCTCCCCGCCTGGCGGCAGGGGTTGTTCTGCAAATGATAATATACCGCGGCATAGTTCATGATTGCGGACAACTGGTTATTGATAGTCCGAAGATATGTATCGGCGTATGGTTCCCCTTTTTCGTCCTGATATTTAAGGAGTTCATTTTGCCATAGCCGGATTGAAAGCGCATCAATTTCGTTCGCCTTGAAGTTCTTGAAATATGGCATTATCTTAGTTTCAAAGATGCTGCGCTTGGTTTCCATGGTGGTAGGCTTCAGACGGGTAGCCAGATCCTTCATATAGTTTTCTACCAGGGAGGGAAACATAATATCGCTGCCCTTTACGAGCGCATTTAGAAAAGCCTTCTCCCAATCTTTGGCATCCTTCTTTTTAGCAAATCCCCTCTTACGCTTTTGCTTTCTCTCCCCGCGCCAGTTTTTATAGTAGAACTGGCAATAATAAGTACCACGCTGCTCATCCTTATAAACTGGCATAATCTCACCTGCCTTTCAGACTTGATTCAAATTCAAATAGCTTTCGCTGCAGTTCCCATAAGCGTTGCTCGAATTCCATATCAGAGAGCTTGTCTTGCCGATTCCTTAGGAGGTAATCCGTTGACTTTCCTGCTTCATAACGGGCGATTTTCCGTTTTATGATTGCATAGCGGTGACTGCAAAGGTAAAGGAAATGCACTTTGTAAGATAGTTCAGATTCGTCCAAAACATACGAATAAAAGGCGTCTCCGGCATCGTCAGCGCTGCCGATCTGCTTACGGCTATCCTTTGCGTAAGCGATGGAATACGGTTTACTTTCCCTGGAATTCTCAAATTCCTCTACGTACTGATACCACTGATTTGAATAGTCCAACATATCTAAGTGCAGATAGGTAAGCGTGATATCGAAATTAATATACTCTTTTTGCTCAAAAACAGTTGAGCAAATGGAAATCAGCATACGGCAGATCCCCACAAAGCTAAGCCCCAACTCGTAATTTCTGGTCCTAACAAAATATTGCTTCACCCAACCAGAGAACGGGGGCTGCAATACTTTTCTCAAATGTTCCGCAATATCATCAGAACTGACTTTCATTACTTTGCAGTAATTATCAATTTGGTTTTCATTCATGACATATACACTCCAAAAAAATAAGGCAGCGCAATGATTGGCCGCCTATTGTCATTCGTCGCATTTCCACAGCAATAATTTACTTTATGCTACTCGAATCGACAAATGCGCTATTTTTTTTAACCCACCATTGTGCCGCCTCCGGTACCACTCGAAGGCAAGGATTTTCCCTCATTGTCAAGGTAACGATCCTTAGCTGCAACTAAGGATTCCTCCCTCTCCAATTCGTAGATTCTTGATAGTGCCATTGTTTTACTCTTACTATTTAAAGTCCGGTATGAGCGTAGCAGCTCGTCTTCGTCCTCCTGAACCGTCAATGTGCTACCGGTCCGGTTGAGCAGATAATCGGAGGACACTAGGAAGTGCTCCACAATCTTCACAAAAACCGAAATGTGCGGTACGAAGCCGTACTCAAAGAAATTGCACACTTCGGTTTCTTCTATTCCGAGTATGTTAGCCAAGAAACTGTCACTTTCGCCCATAGCGGCGGCCTGCTCTTTTAGGCGCCGAGAAATCTCAGAATCGAATCGGAATGGAAATTCACCGTCCTGCTTCGGTCTGCTTTTTCCCCGGATTCCAAGGAGACAATCAGTTGAAACTTCGCATATTTCTGATAAGCTCATGAGGATTTGCAAAGGCATTTCTTCTTTTCCAGTGCAATAATCATTCAGTAAGTTTTCCGATATGTTTAACTTTTCAGCTATCTCATCATAACCAAAGCCGGTTTTTTCAATCCAATAAAAAAAATTAGTATCTCCTATTTGGGGAGAATCTTCTGTTTTTTGATTATTGGGTAAAAATGAATTTACTTCTCCTGAGACACCCAACAAAAAGTCGGCTGATACTTCAAAATAAGAAGCGATTTTTAATAAAGTCTCTGTGTCTGGTTCTCTTTTTTCAATTTCATAAAGTGATAGCGCAGATCTGCTTATTCCTAGAGCAGTTGCGAGTTCTTCTTGAGTCATTTTTTTTGATTTTCTAAGTGAGACTATACGTTTTCCAAACAAATAATCACCTCCTCTGTAATATTTTACTCTACATATTGTAGCAAGACAATCGAAAATAAAAAATGTTGCAAAAAGTAGCAAAAACTATTGACACTCCATTATGGATATGCTAATATCAAAATATGCTACAAAAAGAAGCAAAAAAGGAGGTGCCAAATGAAACGAGAAGAACTTGCTTCCACAAGGAAACGTCTTAAAATGACGCAGGAAGAGGTAGCTCAAAAAGCAGGAATACAGAGAAGCTATTATGGCTTAATTGAGAACGGGATAAGAAATCCTACTTTAAAAATTGCTACACAAATTGCTGTGGCGTTATGCGTGCCGATTCAAGATATATTTCCTGACGAAATTTTTTTTGGCAATAAATGCTACGTTGAGAAGCAATGATGTATTTTCCGACTTTATTATATGACTTGGAGGTGAAGAAATAAATGGGAAGGCGACCAACAAAAGCGGCAGATAATCCATTCTGTCGGGCTAGATTACAAGCAGCTGCCTATAATGAAAGATTCTTTTCAAAAGAATATGCAGCGGAGTTGTTGCATATTTCAGCCGGGCAACTTCAAGATTACGAATTGGGGATTACCAAGTGTATACCACCAGACAATATTTTGAGAATGGCAGATGTTTATAATGCACCTGAACTGAGGAATTTGTATTGCAAAGAAATGTGTCCCTTGGGTTGTGATGTACCTACGGTGGAATTGGAAGACTTGGATCGGATAGCGGTAAAAGCACTATCATCTTTTCGCAAGATATCGGCAGCCAAGGAAAATTTGTTGGATATCGTGGAAGACGGAGTTATCGATCCGAATGAGAGACCGGAACTAAATAAAATCCTCGAAACACTGGATGAGGTTTCTTCCATCACCCAATCGCTCAAAGTATGGGTAGAAAAAAATCTTAAGTAAGGAGGCATAGTATGTACCTAAAATCAAATTTACCATACCTTCGCGAGCAACAAGGATTCTCCCAAAGAGATCTGGCGGAAAGGTTAGGTTTTTCCCCAGCATGTATAGCACAATACGAAAATGGGACTAGAGAGCCATCTCTTACCAACTTGATTCGTTTGGCAAAAATGTTTGATATTACAATTGATGAACTTCTTATCAAAGACTTGCGGCCACCTAAACAACTCCTATCTATCAATTTGAAATATTTAAGGAAGAAAGCGGGATATGAAAAAAAAGAGATGGCGAAGCTACTTGGTTTTCGTGATTCGAGAATGTATGGGAACGTGGAAGAATGTTATGATGTGTTTCTTTGCATGGGGATACCTAGATTAATTAATGTATCGGAATTTTTCGGCGTAAGCGTTGATGATTTGCTGAAAAAGGATTTGTCAAAGGAGGGATAGCCATGGTTCGACGCTCACTGGAGTGCACAAACTGCCACGGGAAAAATTTTGAAGTTACATACGGCTCCGGCTCCTGTGACGGAAGCTGGCAAGTCGAACTTGTTTGTCAGGACTGCGGATGCCTGACGCTGATCGCAGTTACCGATGACTATGTTCCGAGATTGGAATGCGTCAATGAACGGAGGGATTTCTATTATCCCAAAACGAAGTTGAAAGGGGAAAACGAAGATGGCAGAGACAGCAACAAAACAGCCTTGCCGTAACGGCATTATTCAGATTATTCCCAACGATAAGAGAAACTACTATACCGCAGAAGATGTGAAGCAGCTGCTTGGCGTCCAACAGGCAAAGGCTTACAGGATAATTCGTTCGCTTCGGCAAGAGTTAATTGCCTCCGGTAGGCTTATCGAAGAATATCCCGCCGGCAGGATCCCGAAGAAGTATTTCGACGAGCGGTGCGGTATCAATTTGTGAGAAAGGAGAAAAGGCAATGGCAAAGTATTGGACCTGTGAGTATGGAGCCAATCACGATATCGGCGAAGCCTGCGATTGCGAAAAGGAAATGGAAGCTGAAAAAGCATTCAGGGAACAGCGTATGAAAGGCATGGTGGTCCCGGAGAAAAACGGTCAGTTGGTTTTGGTATTCAGAGGGAGGACATCGGCATGAAACTTACATATGAGGAGAAAGCAGCCAGAATTTTAAAGGTACTTGACGATGGTCCGGTGCCAATCACATGGCACAGCATTGTTGAGCCAGACCTGATTCAGGTAATCAGCCGGGAACTCAAGAAAATGGATAAGGAGGAGGAACATGCAGAAAGAGACGTATAAGATACCGGCAACGTTGGAATGTTGGTATCTCACTGGTGATTCGCAGGTGAGGATTTATCTTCGCCCGGTTCCGGCCAAGAAAAGACGGCGGTTGAGCGTTTTGGCACGGCTTCGTATCAGAAAGGCGGTTCGGCTTCTGGCGCGGCTTCTGGTAACGGCGGCAATTATGGTCCCGGTCTCCATCATCGTTGTGGAGGCAACCCGTGCCGACAGGGGCTATTGGGCGGTTGGTGGTGAATGGTTGTTTTTGGGGTTTTTAGCGGTAGTGATTTTTAAGGGTACAGGTGAATTTTTTTGACGGGGGGTTATTTTATGAGAATTTATCAGAAGCTCACTCCTCTCACGGAAGAAGAAAGGAAATTTGCGAGTGACAACCACTGGGTAATTGATTGGTTCTTCGCGATTACCCAGTATGACAGCAACGAGCTCTACGATGTGGCTGCAGTCGGATATTTAAAGGCAGTGAAATCATGGTTTTCCAGGGCGGAACTTCACCAGTGGGAATTTGCCACGATTGCCAAGCAGATGATGCGCGGATACATCACCAACGAATACAGGAAGCGGGATCGCAGGATTAAGGCGGTGAGCCTTGACGAATGCTACGGTGAAAGCGAGAACCGGTCGCTGGCCGACACGATCACCTATGACAATTACTTGAATTACTATGTTTAAGGGAGGAATATGAAAAAACACATTGAAGACGCCCTGGGCTTTTCCCTTGACGACGAACAATACGAAAGGGCGAAAAGGCGGGCCGAAAGAAAGCTGGCCGGAATTATCAAACAATATGGGGATTGCAATGGAGCCCGGAGGGAGCCGGAATATCTCGAAGAACTGATTTACGAAGGAGTTATTTCTGAAATGCTATCAGATGTAACACTTTTGCTTGCAGGAAATGTGCTGAATATGGAAAAAGAGCACTCGGCAAATTGCCAGGGCGCTCCTCGTGACTGACCATATTGTAGCACGGTTTACCCAATAAATCAATATGGAGGATAGATTACATGGAAAATTCTTTATCAATCAAAAATGTTCTGAGCCAGAAAAGCAATTATAACCTGGCTATTCCATTCGTGGAATCTCAGCAGATTAACCCCTACTACAAATTGAGCGTATCGCTCCTGTACGTCGATACCAGCGACGAAGCGTCGCAGATTTTCAAGGTTGGTTCCCGAAGCCTGGGGAACAACCGGTACGAAGATTTGTTTTCGCTCACCAAGCCATTTTTACAGCGGCTCGCCACGGAGGCGGGTATCCAGTTCGCACCGGGATCCGGTGATGTTGTGAAGATAGACGAGAACACCTGGAAAGCAAGTGCGTTCGGTGCCCTGCGTCTCCCCGATGGCAGCGTAAGGACCAGCAATAACTTCAAGGTCATTGATTTAGTGACTGAGGAGCGAAAATATCGGCTTTCGTACGAAGAAAAGGCCGTGAGTGGTATCTCCGAGGACAGAGCCGCAAAGGCCGCAGCAAAGAGATATTCTGGAACATGGCAGAAAGGAACTTTTTTCGTAGCAGAACCAGACCGGGGCAAGTACATCGAAAACAGCTTGCTTGACGCTATGGCGCAGCTGAGGTCCAATGCTCCGCAAAAGGCAGCGACCGGGGCAATCCTGCGAGTGATCCGGGATTTGCTCGGAATCAAAGGAACATACACACTGAATGAACTGAAAAAACCGTTTGCGGTTGCGCGTATGTCCTTTTCTCCTGACTACAACGACCCAATCATCAAGCAGATGTTATTACAGCAGGCCATGCAGTCGGTTGGCAACCTGTTCGGTAACTCCCAACCGGTCATGCAGACAATATCCATTCCGCAGGTGGTCGAGGACGAAGTTGACATTCCGGCGGATCCGGTTGCGACACCTACACCGACGCCGGCAGAACAGCGGCCGGAAGCCGCTCCCGCCCCGCAGCCGGAACCGGTTGACGCCCAGTCCCGACCGGAGCAGGAAGACCGCACGCAGGACTTTCGCTGCGACAAGTGCGACAGCGTGATCCCGAAAAAGATCTGGAACTATTCCTATGAAAATTTCGGCCGCCCGCTGTGCTACAAGTGCCAGAGAATTGTAAGAAATATGCAGGGAGGGAACAGAAAATGAAATATACAGTTGGAGATTGCCTCCGGCATTTTAGACGATTGCGTGGATTAACACAGGCAGAGTTGGGTAAAAGGTGTGGAATGGCGGATTCTCGGATTGGTGCCTATGAAAGAGGTGAGTGTAAACCGGGAAACAGAAGTTTGGAGCGTTTGGCAACAGGGTTAGACTTAACAGTTGAGCAGCTTACTGCGCACGCTGAGGAGACGGAGGTGGCAGAATGAAAATTTTACACACAGCTGATTGGCATATTGGAGTGTTTAAAGGACCGGAAGAAAATGGAGTAAACCTGCGGTCACTGGATACAAAACGGTGTCTGGAAGCCATGGTGGAAAAGGCCCGGGAGGAACGACCGGAGCTGGTGCTGGTATCGGGCGATATTTTCCATACTGGAAAGACCTGGTCGGACCGGTGCTGTGACGAGGTTGTGACGGCCATTGAAGTGATCACAAAGCTGGCTGCCGCCGCTGACCGGGTAGTCATTATGCGTGGCACACCAAATCACGACGGCGAAGGGCAGTTCCGGGTCTTGGAGGCTCACTTCTCCGGGACCGAAAACGTACATATTGTGACAACCCCCAGAATCATTCAGACAGAGCACGCCGATATCGCTGTTCTTCCGGGATTCGACAGGGGCGTATTCCGGGCGAAATACCTGGGTATCGGAAAAGAGGAGGAAAATGAAATCTTCTCCAAGGAGTTGGGGAACATCGTTATGGGACTGAAAGCGCAATGCCGGCCGGATAGAACATCTATCCTGATGGCCCACTACACGGTTCCGGGGAGCAATACAGAATCGGGTCAGTCACAGCTTCTCACCCAGTTCGAGCCCATTATACCCACGGAAAGTTTAGAGGCAGCCAATTTCAACCTGGTTGCCTTGGGACATATCCACCGACCGCAGAAGATTGACGGCATCGACAATGCTTTTTACAGCGGCAGTATAAATGCCAACAACTTCAATGACGAGGGTCAGGAGCGAGGTTTTTGGATTCATCATTTTGAGCAAGGAGCTTTTGGGTTGCCAGGAATGGTCTTCACGGATTCAGAGTTTGTCAAGACGCCCTACCGGGAATTCGTGACTTTCCACTGGACCGATACCGATATCACGGCGATCACCCAGGGCAACATCGACGATGTCGCAATGAACTACTGGCGTTGGAACGGGGCTGTCATGGGAAAAATCGTCCGAGTGCTGTATGAGTGCTCCGCAGAAAAGCACAAGGCTTTCAATGCCGCACTGGTGGAGAAAACCCTGTACGAAGACGGTGCTTTCTGGGTGGCCGGAATCACCCCGGAACGCATAGAGGCCGTAGCCGACAGAACCGATATGTCAGAGCAGGCGGATCCGGAGGGTAATCTCCGCATGTACCTGGAGGAAAAAGGATTTTCGGAAGAAGTTATCGAACGACTGGTGCTGAAAGCAAGACCTATCATTGCTGAGGCCGTGGCGAGCGATGTGTCTGGCGCATTTTCCGGGGTATTCGTCCCCATCGAGATTGAGGTCAAGAATTATCGGGCTTACGCCGAGGAAAAGTTCTCCTTTGGCGACATACAATTCTGCACCATCAACGGTCAGAACGGAGCCGGGAAGTCCTCCTTGTTCATGGACGCAATCATCGACTGCCTGTTCGAGGAACCGAGGGAGGGAAAAAGCACTTCCGTCAAGGTTCCGTGGCTTCGCAATGACGACAGCGTGCGGTCGGGATATATCTCCTTTACCTTTGGGATTGGTGACGCAACCTACCGGGTGGTGAGAACCAGGGCAAAGTCAGGGAAAGGCACGCTGAACCTGGCGGAGTTTGTCAACGGAGAATGGCAGGACCGGTCGCAGGAAAAATTTAATGACACCCAGTCGGACATTGAGAAAATCATCGGTGTAGATAGCCTGACGTTCCGCAGCTGTGCCCTTATCATGCAGGACCAGTATGGATTGTTCTTGCAGGCGAAAAAGGAAGACCGCATGGTTATCCTCGGAAACCTCCTGGGCCTCGGAATATATGGTGCCATGGAAGACATTGCCCGTGATATCGCAGTTGAGAAAAACCGGATTATTGCCGCCAAGAAGCAGTCTATGAAAGTTCAGGCAGAAAATGTTCTCGCCGCCGGGAAGCCGACGGAGGAACTGGTCGAATCGGAAGACGCCCTGCGGCACGTCGAGCAGGAAATTAATGAGAAAACCATTGAAAAGGAAAAGCTAGCGGTTGAACTCGGTGGCAAAAAGGAAGCCCAAGAGCGCCGCCGGAAGCTGCTTGAAGGTATTTCTACTCTGAGTGCCAAACAGCGTGCTACAGGCGAAAATAGAGAGGCTGAGAGGCAAATCATTGAGTGTTGTAATTCCGTCATTGCCGGAGAAGAAGAAATCCGTAAAAATGCCGACCGGTACCGCGAGTTGGTGGAAAAGGAAAAGACGCTGATTGAGGGGGCTGCATTATACAATGCCAAGATTGCGGAGTTGACCTCGGCTATTGAGGAAATTTCCGGCGTTACTCAGGAGGTCGAGAGGTATCGCCAGACGTTGGAAGCTGATAGCAATAAGCTGAGTCGACAGTCGGATCCAATGGAAGCTGAAAAAATTAAAAGCAAGGCTGCCGAATACACAGAGAAGAAAACGCAACTCGATCAGATGTTTCTTCTTTCCCAGGAGTTCTCCCGGTTGTCGGAGATTCATGACAGGAAAGCTTATGAGCTGCAAAGCATGAAGCGGCAGTTTGACGAACGGGAAAGGGTTCTGAACAATGAACAGGCGGCCCTGGAACGCAAAGCCGCCCTCCTCGCAGATTCCGGGTGCATTGACCTGGATAATGCAAGGTGCCGCTTCCTCGCTGACGCCGTGGAGGCAAAAAGCATTTTGAAAGACTACCCCGGGAAATTCCGGTCCTTGGAGAAAGAACGGAACAATGCTCTGACCGAGTTGGAACACCAGCTGGCCGAGGCGAAAGCCGAATGGGATAAGGTGGAGTTCTCACCAGAGGCGCTTGCGCAGCTTCGGAACGAGTGTGACGCTCTCAAACCATATGCGGATAAACTGAAATCTTTGCAGGAATCCGAAACGCAAATCGTCTTGATACGGGCCTCAATCGAGAACACCCAGTCAAATATATCAAAGGCAGAAGAAAGGCTGCTCACGCTCAAAATAAAGGCCCACAGGCTTACCGAAGAACGTGATAAGCAGAAAGAAAAATATACCAACCACGAAAAAGTCGTGGAGGAAATGCGGTCGTTGGAATCATGGATTGACAAAGAAAACCAGCTTCCGGTCTTCAAGGAGCGCCGTGATAATTCTATCCGCCGGGAATCGGAGTTATCCCAGCAACTCGCCGAACTGGAAAACGATATCGCCGAGAAACAGGAACAGGCCACGGCCGAAGCCCAAGCCGCCGCCGGCGTCGAAGAACTGGAACGGAACGTTGGATATCTGCAGACCGATATTGAAACGCTCACGCAGAAGTCAAAGCAGCTGCAACTTCGTATCGGGGCGCTGAAACAGAAGATCGAGGAAATCAAACGGATCCAGAACGGGATTGCGGAACTCCAGAGAGAGGTAAATGAACTTACGGAGGATGCTGCCGATTATGAACAGTTGAAATTATCTTTCTCGCAGGATGGCATTCCCCACCAGATAATCAGAACAATTATTCCTAAGCTTTCCGCCACGGCGAACAATATTTTGAGCCAAATGACCGGCGGGCAGTTGGGGGTTGATTTTAGAACGGAAAAAGTCCTCAAAAGCAACAACAAGAAAGAGATTGTCACCTTGGATATCTTTGTTGAAGAATACGGGAAATCTTCACTTCCCTACCTGTCAAAATCTGGTGGCGAAAAGGTCAAGGCATCTCTGGCCGTCATACTCGCCCTGGCAGAAACCAAAGCTTCAACCGCCGGAATTCAGTTCGGAATGCTGTTCATCGACGAGCCGCCGTTCTTAGACAGTGACGGCATTCAGGCATATTGCGACGCACTGGAAACAATCCGCGAGCGATACCCGAATATCAAAGTTATGGCAATCACCCACGATCCGACCATGAAAGCGAGATTTCCGCAGAACATTGATGTTGTAAAAACAGACAATGGCAGCAAAGTGATTTATTAGGGATAACCGGAGGGGGTTATCCCCCTCCACAAAGGAGGTAGACACTAATTGGCAGAAAAAAGGTATTACTGGATCCAACTCAAAGAGGGATTTTTTCAGCAGAAAAAAATCAAAAAATTACGAAAAGTTGCGGGTGGCGACACCTACACGGTTATCTATCTCAAAATGCTTCTGGCGGCAGTGAAACAGGGAAACAAATTATTTTTTGAGGGGGTCGAGGATGACTTTCCGCAGGAGTTAGCACTTGAACTCGACGAGGATCCGGAGAATGTAAAAGTCACGCTGGCTTTTCTGGAAAGACAGGGACTGATCGAGGTGCTGAGCGAAGACGAATTTTACCTGCCGCAATGCAGCGAAATGGTGGGTTCGGAAAGCGAATCTGCCGCACGGGTAAGGCGGCATAGAGACAGAAAGGCGTTACAATGTAACACCGATGTAACGCGCATGTTACAGAGCGGTAACACAGATATAGATATAGATAAAGAGATTGAAAAAGATAAAGAGATAGAGAAAGAAAAAGATATTTGCCCGGAGCAAGCTCCTGGGCAGGAGGAGCAGCCCGTCATAACGCTCCCTCTGAATACAGGCGAATACTTGATATTCCAGCGTGACATTGATACATTCGCTGAACTGTATCCGGCGGTAGACATACTGCAAGCAATGAGGGGTATGAAAGGCTGGCTCTTAACGAATCCGCAGAAGCGGAAAACCAAGCGAGGTATTGGCAGGTTCATAAACTCCTGGCTATCGAGAGAGCAGGACAAGGGAGGAACAAAGCCTGTCGGTTACAATACCCGGAACATGACAACCGAACAATACGCCGAGGCGATAAAGGGGTGGAATCAGTGACGGATCAAGAATTTCAGCAGCTGGCTCTCACGCTCAAAGCGGCATACCCTAACTCCAACGTGATACCAGACGTGTACGCTATGCAGGTATGGTTCAGAATGTTGGGCGACTTAGATTTTCGTATTGCCGAAAATGCGATAGCCGAGCATATAAGCACTTCTCCATTTCCGCCCAGTATATCCGAGATAAGGGCAAAATGTACCGCCCGGAAAATTGATATACCGGATTGGGGTGAAGCCTGGGGAAAGGTTAACAAAGCAATTCAACGATATGGTTCTTACCGGGAGGCGGAGGCCATGGAGAGCCTTGACGAGACGACTAGGGAGGCAGTGAAAAGAATCGGTTTTAGGAATCTGTGCATAACGGATCAGGAAAACCTTGAGACGGACCGAGCACAGTTCAGGGACATCTACAAAGCCATAGCACGGCGCAGGGCTGAGGAAGTCCAACTCTCTCCCCTTGTCTTAGAAAACCGTGACAAAATCAGGCGCGAATACATCAAAGCAGCCGATCCGGAGCCGCCGGCATTGATAGACTATTCGGCAGAAATTGGCGAGGCAATATCCCGAAAGGCAGCGCCAGAGCATGTAGAAAAGCTGATAAAAGAGTTTAAGGAGTCAATGAAGGGGTAAGGTGATCGGTTGAACAGGCTTTAAAAGAGGGGGTGATGTAAAATGTGGCTTGAATTTTCAGCGGGAATAACAGAGCGTATCGAGGAAGCCGAGCGCGGGAACGTCCCCCTGCAGTTCTACAACCTGAAAGCCGGATGTTACCAGGGGGTCTATACTTGCGAGGGGGATATGTATGTAATCTGCAATGCATTGGCCGACTATGCGGATCTTCTCATGGAGTTCATAAAGCAGTCAAACTACGAGGGGTATCAAATGGCTTTCTATGAACTCCATGCAGAACGTTGCCGGAAAATAAGCCTGAAATTACAGGAACAAATGGGATACAACCGATTGGAGGCCATGGAGCGCTGCCGGAAAAAAGGAAAATATTATGGCGGCGGAAATGAGTCCAACAGCGATGTTGGCGAGGAGGCCATGGTCTTAATGGTGAAACGGAATAGAGAAAAAGAAAAAGCAAAAAAAGGAAGGTGAGAATCATGACGGAGAAAATATTCGGGGAAATTCAGACAACGGATGACCTGAACGAGCTGGCGTACAATTTGAGGAAGACGAAAGAATTTGATGAAATACGCCTGCTGTGTTCAGAGAATGGAATATCTGAGGAGACCGCGGAGGCTTTTATTAATGGGAATCAGCTGCTGTTGGCAGCGAGCGGGCATCAGGAAAAATTAAAGGCATTACAGAGCCTGGCGTGGAACGAAGTCCGCGCAGCCATTAAAAAACAGGATGTTGCGGTGGAAGCTGCAGCTGCTGCGGCCGAGCGCATACGTTTGGGAATGATTCTTCCGACAATGTCGGAACCGAAGTCGCCGCCAGTTGTTCATACTGTTGAGGACGTAAGAAAGAAGTTGGAGGCCGAACTGGAAATTTATCGTGACGGGGATTCAAAATATGTTGTTGAAAAATTGGTTGAGCTGTGCCAAAAGGACAAGGCGCTTTTAGAGGCAATCATGCTCCCGCATAAAACTTATG
>PPYE01432721.1_pt1 | contig 33376 bp, 34 predicted proteins | sample 1559881 | NCBI WGS metagenome assembly PPYE01 (sample SAMN08240022, study PRJNA423297) | Human gut metagenome, whole genome shotgun sequencing project.
GGAGGTTTTATATACTAAAGTATTCTATTTACCCCTAGTAGAACTAGGGGTTTTGTTAAGCTAAAGCACCCAATAAAAATGCAGTAAGAAATAAATCTTACTGCTTATTTTTCATGATAAAAACTTTAATATCCAAGAAACTCAGAAATTTCCATAGCTGCTTCTTTTAATGAATTAACAATCTCCTTAGATTTTTTTTCGGTATATCGACTTTCAGGTACACTGATACTTAAAGCTGCAACAATCTTATTTTCATAATTATAAATTGGTGCTGCTGTACAAATCAAATCTTCACTATACTCTTGATTATCTATAGAAACTCCATTCATTCTGACTTTTTTTAATTCCTCATACATTTTATCCAAATCTACAATCGTATTCTCTGTCAGTTTCTTTAATTGGACTGTTTCAAAATACTCCCTTACTTTATCTTTAGTAAATTCTGAAAGAAATTGTTTTCCTAACGCTGTTGCATACAATGGTTCTCTTTCACCAACCTCAATATTAGAACGAACTCTTCGATCAGGTTCAACTTTACAAATAATCACCACTTCACCATTATTATAAATCCCAAGATTTACAGTTTCTTGAAATTCATTGCATAGCTTCTCCATAATTTTCCGGTACACATCTTCATTCAAACTATGATGCAACGGTATCGTTTGAGCAATCTCATAAATCCCCCAGCCTAAACGATAAGCTCCATTTTTGTCCGTCTTTTCCACAAAACGATACGCATACAGTGTATCTAAAATTCTATGAACAACACTTTTTCCCATATCCAGCTTTTCACTCAGTTCTGCAATTGTAAGTCCATCTGAAGATCCATTTTCTTTGATGTACATTAGTATTTCGATAGCTTTTTGAAGTGTCTGTACTGGATATTTAGGTGTATAATTAAATTCCATAAAAATTCCCCTCTTCTTACTGCATACAATCATTTCTGATTCACAATCTATGTATTTTATAATATTCATCATACTAATACTTCGCATACTTGTCAATCTGTTCATATAAACATTTACTAAAATAAAATATTAAAATACTTCATAATTTCGCCATTTCATTCAGTTACCATCTTCTTTTCTGAAATGTATAATTGGAGATGAATACGGCAAGTAAAATTGCAATCATAGAACAAATTGTTATCATGTTTAATGGTTCATGATATAAAATTATACCCGCAAACACCGCTGTAAACAGCTCAAATGTTGATACAATTGCCGCAATACCTGCATCAATTTTAGATAATGCCCAAACATATAAAATATAAGGTAATCCTGAAACGACAATACCATAAAGTATTACAATCAGGAATAAATCATTCTGCATAATTACCTGTAAAATCTCAAGCGGATGTACGATAAATCCAACTACAATAGAGGCAATAAAAAATGTATAAAATGTTACGGTTTCTGAAGTATTTTTATCTAAAACCTTTTTACTCATAACATCATAAATTGCAAATCCAACACCTGATAAAAATCCAAACAACAACCCTTTTGCTGTAATCTGTTCAAAAGCTCCTGAAAACAATCCTGCAATACCCATACAGCCTGTAATTGTCAGTAATACTGTAAAAAATTTTTTAGATGTAATCTTTTTTTGAAAAATCCATCTTTCCAATATAATAACAAAAGCACATTTTGTATAGAGCATAGCCCCACCAATACCTACACCCATTTCATTTACCGTTAGAACGAACATAGCCCCGTAAAAAACATACCCCAATAAACTTACAATTGTTAAATATTTCAAATCCGCAAATTCGTTGATACGAAATAATTTTGTTCCTTTTCGGATATTAACCAACACTAAAAAAACAGAGCCACTACTGACTTTATAAACACCATATCTGTTGAGCTAAATCCAAATGGGACAATCATTTTCGTAAATACACCACCTGTACCCCAACAAAAAGCAGCTAGCATAACCATAAAAATAGGTATCCATTTTCCCATATCCGCTCATATCCTTTCACTAATCTCATTACTTTGTGATTCTTGGCAGGCTTTACCGTCAAATCATAAAATGAAAAAACAAAGAGGGAGTTTGACTATTTCATCAAACCCCCAAAATCTATATATTGGTTTTACGCTATCTTGAACATCATAATCTTTTTTTAGAAAAATTCGTATGAACGCAAACTTGTATTATTCTTCATCCAAAATTGCTACAGCATCCAATTCCAGATGTGTCCCTCCTAACAAGCCAGCAACCCCCATAGCAATTCTTGCCGGACGATAATCCGGGAAATATGTCATGTATACTTCATTAAAATCAGCAGCCTGCTCCAAATCTGTAAATACAACTTTCACTTTTACAATGTCTGTCATCTTGCCGCCGGCAGCTTCCAATGTGTTTTTCAGGTTTTCCATGGCGTATTTCGCTTCTACCTTCATATCACCGCCACCCATGATTTCGCCTGTTACAGGGTCATCCCCGCAAACACCTGCCAGATAAACAGTTTTGTCTACTTTAATCGCCTGAGAATAAGGACCAGTAGGGCTTGTTGCTTTGTTAGTGAAAATTACTTCTTTCATTATAATCTCTCCTTTTATCTATTATCTTCCATCTAATGTTTTTCCTGCTAACGCAAGATCTAACCACTCTCTGCTAATACCACAACCAGTTGTCACAATAACAACATTAGAGCCTTCCTCAATAGCACCAGGTTTCAATGCATAAGCAATCCCCGTTGCACTTGCACCTTCAATCAACATTCTGTGTTTTTCCAATACGAACTCAATGCCTTTTGCAATTTCTTCTTCCGCAATCTGGTGAATTTCATCTACATAATCTTTTACAATATCAAATGTATATTTGTTATCCAGACCAATACCACCCAATAGGCTATCTGCAAACGTTGTATCTTCTGGAATTTCGATGGGCTTTCCGGCTTTCAGACTTTCTACCATAGCAGCGCCGCCAAACATACAAGTACCGATTACTTTTACATCAGGCACGCTCATTTTGGAAGAAAGAGAAATACCAGACAGCAGACCGCCGCCAGACAAAGGCGCAATAATGGTATCTACTTCTGGCAGATCTTCAATGATTTCCAGACCAATGGTTCCCTGTCCACACAAGATATATTTGTCATCAAAAGGAGGAATAATCATTACGCCTTCTTTTTCCTGCAGTTCTTCACAATATTTCTGCGCTTCATCCTGCGTTTCCCAGTCCTGCTTGATTGTAGGATTCCACTGTCCAATTGCGTCTACTTTTACCTGAGGTACGTATCTGGACATGCAAATCTGAGCGGGAATTCCCAATCTATTTGCCATGTAAGCAACTGCCATACCGTGGTTACCTGTAGAGAATGTGGATACACCGATTGCTTTCTGTTCTTCAGAAATGCTCAGCAGCTTGTTTGCTGCACCACGCACTTTAAAAGCACCAATGGCCTGTAAATTTTCTGCTTTGATGTATACATTTGCCTTTGTAATATCAGAAAGCGCCTTGGAATAGATCAGAGGTGTTCTTGTTACATAAGGTTTGATCCGTTTTTTCGCTGCCCAAAAATCCCTTGCTGTAATATCTTTTACGCGTCCTTCAATCTGCATTTTTTTATTCCTCCAATTTTATTTTTCAAATAAAGAACCAAATCCTTTTACTTCGTTTGTGTCAATACCCAGTGTTTTCAGAGAATACCACATGGATGCCTGAATTGCAGAAATGACAGGTTTTTTCAGATCTTTTTCCAGCATTTCAATAATAGGTACGCTGCGTACGCCTGTACATAAAATCAGCACTGCATCTGCTTCTGGAACATCAACAGATTTAGCTAATTCATAAATCTTTTCCAGAGGTGTAGCATCCATATCCTTGTCATACAGCAGACCAAGACCTTTGGTATTCAGTACTTCAATTCCACAGCTTTCCAGATATGCTTTTGCCAGAACATTCAAGTCTTCAATATAAGGTGTTGCGAAAGCAACTTTCTTCGCACCTACCGCCTTTACCGCCTCTGCAACAGCTGTAGAAGTCGTGACAAAAGGCAGACCAAACTCTTTTTCCATTTCCGCAATCATATTTTTTTCATACTCTACGCCATTGCAGAAACTTGCGCTGGTGCAGCCAAACATCAGAATATCTGTTGGAATAGCCGCAAGCAAACTGGCAGCCTGTTTGGTACCGGCAATGATTAAGTCGTTCAGACCTTCTTTATCTGTGCTGCCATTCATCACTCTGGTTGTTTGAATGGAAACACCCTTAGGTGCCATTGCAGTAAATTCAGGCTCCATCACCCATCCCATTGCAGGATAAATCAAACCAATCTTGGCTCTTCCGCCATAATCCAGATCATCCATTAGCATTCTTCTCCTTCCATTTTATCAAAGTACGCAAAACAAATATTTTTGAACAATTCTACACCAATCTTCAAACAATCTTCATCAATATTGAATGTAGAACTATGATGAGGTCTATCTGTTTTCTTTTCTTTGTTCCCCACACCAATAAACAGGAATGCACCAGGTATATTGTTGTGGTTGGAATATTCGGAGAAATCTTCGCCTCCCAGACACTGATATGCCTGTATTTCGTTATGAGTGATTTCCATTTTGGGAACCACATCGGAATTGATGAAATCAATAATTTTTTCATCGTTGATCAGAATATAATTACTAACTTCAAATTCAATTTTGCCATCGATTCTATGGGCTTCACATACACTCTTTACAATACGTTCCATACGTTTTCTGGGATTTTCTTCGCTGTTTTCCCCTCCATCGTATAGATATCGTAAAGAACCTTCCATTTCCAGCTTTTGTGGAATAATATTTGAAGATGTTCCAGCCTGAATCTTGCCAAACATGATATTCGTTGGCTTTAAGCTGCTAATTTCTCTTGTTTGTACTGTCTGAAAAGACTGTATGATGTTGGCAGCACAGATGATGGGATCAATGCTTGCTTCTGGAGCCGATGTATGCCCATCTTTACCTACCAGCGTGATTTTAAAGTTATACATTTCTGCCATAACAGAACCGGATTTGATACCGATCACACCGCTTTTTATAGGCGACCACAAGTGCAGGCCAAAGGATGCGTCCACAGATGGATTCTGAAGAACACCGTCTCTTACCATCAAATGTGCAGCTCCTACTTCTTCATTGGGCTGGAATACAAATTTTACATTTCCTTTCAGCTCATCTTTTCTGGCACACAACACTTTTGCCGCTACCAACAGCATGGCTGTGTGACCATCATGACCACAAGCGTGCATCACACCTGGATTCACAGATTTGTAAGGAACTTCATTTTCTTCTTCAACGAAAAGTGCATCCATATCTGCACGCAGCAGAATTGTTTTGCCATTGGGGCGATTACCATTAGGGTTGCCACAATACCAGTATCCGCCATTCTTTGCGTTTCCAGTCCCAAATCCTGCAAGTACTTTTCTACGATTTGTGATGTGCGAAATTCCTTCCCTCCAATTTCAGGATGTTGATGAAAATCTCGTCTCAGTGCAATCAACTCATCATTCAAACACAATACTTCTTCTGATATTTTCATTGATCTCACTCCAAAATTATCTAATAATCCACTAACACACAATAAACAAAAACGGGAAAACCGATGCCACCGAGAGAGAGTAATTCCATCCATTTTCCCGTTTATGAGTTGAACCATATTGGTTCAATCTATCGTTATATACTATTACAATTCTCTGATTTTTGCCGATTTATGGAGGTTGATTTCAAAATCAGAAATTTGTATTAACGATCTCTTTGATCTGTTCCATAGGAACACCACATCCTGTTACAATAATTGCAACATTGCTGCCAGGTTTGATGACACCTTCACGCATGCAATACGCAATACCAACGCAGCTTGCACCCTCTGCAATCACTTTGTGATTTTCCATAATATAAGCCATGCCATTGGCGATCTCTTCTTCGCTGACCTGTACAGTCTCGTCCACGTAATCTTTTACAATATCGTATGTATACTGATTATCCAGACCAATGCCACCCAGCAAACTGTCTGCAAGGGTAGGTTCTTCTGGCATTTCGATGGGATGACCTGCTTTCAAGCTTTCAATCATAACAGCTGCTCTTTCCTGAGATACACCGATGATTTTCACATCAGGCACAGACATTTTCAGACCAAGTGTTACACCACTGATGAGGCCGCCGCCAGAAAGTGGTACAATAGCTGTGTCGATTTCAGGACAATCTTCCAGAATTTCCAAGGACATAGTACCCTGTCCACAAAGAATTTCTTTGTCATCGAAAGGAGGAATTACTTTCACGCCTTTTTCTTTTTCCAGTTCGTAGCAATATACACCAGCTGCGTCCTGACTATCCCAGTTCATTAAAATCTCAGGATTCCATCTGCTGATCGCTTTTACTTTCGCCTGAGGCACATTTCTAGACATACAAACTGTCGCTTTTACGCCCAATCTGCTTGCAATATGTGCAACCGCCATACCATGATTTCCTGTAGAGAATGTGGAAACACCATTTGCACGTTCCTCAGGTGTCAGGCTCAAAATTTTGTTTGCTGCACCTCTTACTTTAAATGCACCAATCGCCTGCAGGTTTTCTAATTTCAGATAAATGTTGGCACCTGTTTTTTCACTCAGCTCAGGAGAGTATACAAGGGGTGTTCTTGTAATATAAGGTGCAATTCTTTTTCTTGCAGCCCAAATATCTCTGGATGTAATATCCTTTACCTTCATTTTTCTTGCTCCTTTCACACACTATGTGCTCTATACAATCATTCTGCTTCGATCGCTTCAATTTCGGCTCTCAGCGTATCCAGAATTTCTTTACCTTCTGGACCTACTACCTGTTCATAGACTTCATAACCGGCGATTGCTTTTTCCTCAAATGCAGCTCTCTGTTCATCTGTCAACTGAATAACTTCAATATCGCTTTCAGCCTGAATTTTTTCCAGTGCGGCACCATTGATTTCTTCCTGAATTTCAAAAGAACGAGGGATCATTTCTTCTGCTGTATCCAGAATAATCTGCTGAATATCTTCTGGCAAGCTATTAAAGAAGTCAGGGTTTACACATGTTGCTGTAATAAACAAATTGGAATTTGCCTCAATCAAATAATCCTGTACTTCGTGGAATTTAGAAGTATGAATTGCACTGATGGGGTTTTCCTGCCCTTCGATCATGTTCAGCTGCAAACCGGAATATACTTCTGTGTAGCTCATTGGTGTAGGATTCGCACCATAAGCTTCATAAGCAGCTAAGATCATTGGAGACTGCATAGTTCTAAATTTCAAGCCTTTAAAGTCATCGGGAGATGTCAAAGGTTTGTTTGCTGTCCACTGCATGGCGCCTTCTGTCCAGAAACTCAGAGGCATAATATTTTTTTCCAGATATTTTTCCGCCAGCATTTCATTCAGTGCTACACTTTCTTTCAAAACTTTTTGTGTTTTATCCATATCCTGAGGGAACAGAAAATGTAAAGAGAACAGCTGGTTTTCAGGTACTACAGTACCCGTATTACCAGGGCTAATCATGGCAAATTCCACGCCACCGTTCTGCAGGATTTCACAGCCCTGCAGCGCATTACCGATCTGCCCTACCTGATAAATCTGCAGGTTGATTCTGCCATCAGATTTTTCGTGCAGCAATTCTGCAAATTCTTTACAATATACGTCCTGCATATCGTTGGTGTATTCTTCGTGTACCATACGCCATTCATATACAGTATTTTCATCATGTACCATTTCACCGGTTCGAACACCTGCACAGCCGGTCGCACCAACAACCATGCAAAGTCCAGCCAGTGTTGCAACTAAGGCTTTCTTCTTCATAAGCCGCCTCCTTCTTTTCTATTGCGCAGTTCAATCCTGATTGAGATAGGATAATACGCTTCTTACCTGAAGTTCTACACCATATTTCATCATGCTTTCATCAATATCAAACTGGGCATGATGATGCGGGAAATCACTTTTCTTTTCCGGATCAGCAATACCTACCCATGTCATCACAGAAGGTACTCTCTGGCTGAATTCCGCAAAATCTTCGCCCGCCAGAGAACGGAAATCATCCACATTGTCTCTTGTTCCGAAAGTTTCTTCTGCGGCTGCTCTTACGATACTAACCATTTTTGCGTCATTGAAAAGAGATGGATTACTAGGAATATATTTGATTTTATATTCCAGCCCCTGCGCCATGCAAGTACCTGCAATCACTCTCTCAAACGCTGCCAACACTTTCGGTTTATTCACTTCTTCGTCGGGGAACAGGAAACGAATGGTACCACCCAATTTTACAGAATCAGTGATAATATTTCTTGCTGTGCCACCTTCGATATGACCAAACATAACTGCGATTGGCAACAGTGGATCAAATTCTCTGGTGCCAAGCACCTGCAGTGCCTGTACGACACTGCAAGCGCCCAAAATTGCATCTTTGGCTGTATGAGGAGTGGAAGTGTGCCCTGCTTTTCCGATGATCTCCAGTTCAAACTCTTCTGTTGTACCCAGAATAGGACCCTCAGACAAACCGATGTGACCTGTTTTAATAGGGCTCCACAGATGCAATGCTAAAGCAGCATCCACATGCGGATTTTCCAAAACACCAGCTTCTATCATATTCAAAGCACCAGCCTCTTCTTCATTAGGCTGGAAGACAAATTTGACTATACCAGAAAATTCATCTTTGTGTGCAGCCAGGATTTTTGCAACAATCAACTGGATTGCCATATGACTGTCATGACCACAAGCATGCATCACACCTTTATTTTGACTTGCAAAAGGAAGACCCGTCATTTCTTCAACAGGCAGAGCATCCATATCTGCTCTTAGCATAATGGTCTTTCCTTCTCCCTTTGTACCTCTCAAAATAGCCGTTACTCCAGTTTTGGTAATTGTCTGGATATCTTCCAAACCAAGTGCTGTTAGATATCCGCAAATCTTTTTAGAAGTCAAAAATTCTTGATACCCCAATTCTGGATGAGCATGAAAATCTCTTCTAAGTGTAATCAACTCATTTTCTAGAGCTGCAACTTCTTTTTTAATATCAAACATTTTTATTCCTCCATTACAGCATAAACAAGGACAGTTGAGGGAATGCAATGACAATAATCGTAATTAAAATCAACATTGCCATATATGCTGGTAACCCCTTCACAACAGTTGCATACGGCTTATTGAAGATCGCACATGCAGTAAAGATGTTACATCCGAACGGAGGAGATACAGAACCAATTGCTGCCTGCAGTGTAATCAGAATACCCAGGTGAATTGGATCGATGCCCGCCTGTACTGCCAGTGGATAGAAAATAGGAGACAGGATGATGATAACAACCAAGCTGTCTACAAACATACAACCAATAAAGAAGAAAATCGTTACTGTTACCAGGATACGCAGTGCGCTAGGATCTGTACCCAATACTGCGTCAGTCAGTAACTGAGGAATCTGCGCATAGGAAATAACCCAAGAGAACAGCTGACCACTTGCAACCAGAACGAATACAGCACTGGTAACCACAGCTGTGCTCAGAGCAATTCTATGCAAATCTTTCAGACCAACGGTACGATAAACAATCATTTCCAGAATCAGTGCATACAGTACTGCAATTGCAGCAGCTTCTGTAGGACTAAATTTACCACTGTAAATACCAGCAAAGATAATTACAGGGAAGAACAGAGGCAGAATAGCTTTTTTCAAGGCTACCACTCTTTCTTTACCAGTTGCCTTTCTCTGTGTGGGGATTTTTGCCCATTTTGCATAGAAGAAACAGTAAATAGAGAAAACGATCAGCATCAGGATACCAGGTCCAACACCTGCAATGAACAGGTCACCAACAGAAGAACCTGTTACAACGGAGTACATGATCATGGAAATACTGGGAGGAATCAACAGTGCGATAATAGCGGAGTTGATAATCAGTGAAGAGCTTTCACCATCGGAATAACCCAGTTTTGCCAGTCTCTGTCTCATAGGCTTGCCAACTGCTACTACAGTAGCCTGTGTAGAACCAGAAATCGCACCAAACAGAGTACATGTTGCTGCTGTTGTGATTGCCATACCACCACGAATATGACCAACAAATGTTTCAATCAAATCAAGCAGTCTTTTTGTTGTATGACCAGAACACATGATATCTGCAGCCAGAATGAACATGGGAACTGCAAGCAATACCTGTGCGGATACCCCTGCAATCAACTGCTGAATACAAATTGCAAGATTGACATTTGGGAAAAAGAAGAATATAATGGCAATCGGTGCAGCTACCATGGGAATTACCATGGGGAAGTTCAATGCCAAGAAGAAAAACATGATACATAACATCAATGCTACCATATTATTCAGACACCTCCTCTACGTCATTCAGACCTTCATCCATATTTTCTCCTAATTTCAATACACTGGAGATATAAATTTCATCTTTTTCACGGATATTTTTGATAAAAGTTCTTGTATATTCAACACCTGCCATCAGGAAGCCAATGGGAACACTCAGATAGAAAATCCACATAGGTAACTGCAGAGCAGGAGAAATATATTCCAATTTATATACGCTGTGCACATAGTAAATGGAAAGGTACAGCAGATAGAACATAATAATCGCTGTAAGCAAAGAGATTACGCATGTCATAATCTTTTTCACTTTCAAACTTGCGAAGTCATATATAACGGACATGCTGATATGTCTTGCCTGTTTTGCACAGTAACCAATTCCCAGAAAGGTAACTGCGATATTCAGCCAGATTCCGACTTCTTCTGTAAATGTCAAACTGGAGTTTAATACAGTTCTAGCAAAAACCCCCGCAATCAGGATAAACGCCATCCCTAAGACTGAAAAACTCAGAAGAATTTCAAAAATTTTGTCTACAATAGTCTTTTGATTGTTCAAAATCCATTCCCCTCCTTTTTCTAATGTAAAAAAAGGTACTCGGAAGTATAGTGTCTAGAGTCTTTCTCCTCTATAATAATATAACTCCAGAGTACCTATTCTTCTAACTAAAGCTTATCTTCGCCTCATAATTATTTCACGAGCAATTCTCTTCTGAAGTTACAGAATGTTTCTGCACCTTTTTCTGTTACAACAAAGGATTCACTTGTATCTACACCACAGTCATCCAACCAAATACCAGGAATCATGTGGAATGTCATACCAGGCACCAGAACAGTTTTATCGCCAGGACGCAGACTTGCTGTATGTTCGCCCCAGTCGGGAGGGAAGTTCAAACCCATGGAGTAGCCAATACGAGAGTCTTTCACAAAACCGCTCTTTGCAATTGTTTTAGCCCAGATGCGTTCTACATCTTCACACAGCATACCAGGTTTGATACCTTCCAGTGCAGCTGTCAGACCCTCGGAAACTGTTGCGCCCAAATCACGTACTTTCTGAGAAGCATTGCCCAGAATCATGGTTCTTGCCAGAGGGCAATGATAATGACGATAGTTACCACTCAGTTCCAGAATAACTGTGTCACCATCTTTGTAAACATCGTCTGTCCAGCTCAGATGAGGTGTAGAAGTACGAATACCAGCAGGCATCAGAGGTGCAATAGAGGAATATTCGCCGCCGTATTCTTTTGTACCACTGATCTGTGCCTGATATACAGCTGCTGCGGCATCACACTGACGAACACCGATATCAATGAAGTCATAAGCTGTTGTCATTGCTTTTTCAGCAATTACAGCTGCTTTTTTCATGAATTCGATTTCTGTTGCGCTCTTTACAATTTTTACCCAGTTTACAATGTTATAACCATCTTTGAATGTTGCATTAGGCAGACATCTTTCGATTGTTTTCTGGCATTTTGCAGAGAAGTAATATGCATCCAATTCTGTTGCAATTACTTTTTTATCCAGTCCTCTTTCTTTCAGGATATCTGCAACATATTCATAGGGATGTTTTACTGTAGAGTTTACATAGTCATCAGTATAAGCATAGATATTTTTTTCTTCCAAATATGTTGTCAGTCTTGCAGCATTACCGTCCTGGCCACGACCAAACCACATGGGCTGTTCCTCATCCAGCGCAACGATAACACCCTGATGTACATAGAAGGACCAACCATCGAAACCTGTCAGGTAGTTCATGTTGGCAGGATCAGTTACAATCAGTACTTCAATACCTTTTTCTGACATGCTTTTTTTGGTTTTAGCAACACGTTCCATATATTCCGCTACGGAAAATACCAAATTTTTCATATCTCTCACTCCTTATATTTTTTATATTTGTAATTACATACAATCATTTACTTAAAGTTGTAGCCTACTTCCAGCGCTTTTTCATTTACAGGGATCAGCTTTTCTTTTCTGCCAGGGAATACACTCTTCAGTTCTGCTTTTACAGCGTCCAGACCAACAAAGTTCAGGTACTTCAAAGCTACGCCCAGAGCTACCATATTTGCTGTTTTTGCATTCCCCAGTTCTTGTGCCATATCGTTTACAGGAGCATAAACCACTTCGATGTCTGTTCTTTCAGGTTTTACTTCTACCAGGTTGCTATTGATGATCAGATAACCACCTTTTTTCACCTGATGTTCATAGTCATGCAGAGAACGTTCATCCATAACCAGCAGTACATCTGCTTCAGAAATGATAGGAGACCCCATCTCTTCAGATACTACCATTTGACACATGGTGCGTCCACCCCTTTTTTCCTGACCATAAGAGGGTGCAAATGTAACAGTATATCCTTCTTTCATAGCAGCTGTGCAAATCAATTCGCCAATGGAAATAACACCCTGACCACCAATACCGGAAAACATGAATTGACTTTTCATTATGCATTTACCTCCTCATCTTTGAATACACCCAGAGGGTAAATAGGAATCATATTTTCTTCCAGGAAATCCAGAGCCTGTACAGGTTTCATACTCCAACCTGTAGGACAGGGAGAAAGTACTTCTACAAAACCTAAGCCTTTGCCTGCTTTCTGCAGTTCCAGAGCTTTTTTGATGGCTCTTTTTGTTTTAGCAATATTTGCGGGAGTGTTAACAGCAACTCTTTCACTGTAAACGCAGCCTTTGATGTTAGAGATTAACTCTGCCATATTTACAGGGGCACCTTCTCTTTCTACAGACTTACCATAAGGTGTTGTAGATGTTTTCTGACCTTCTAATGTTGTAGGAGCCATCTGACCACCCGTCATACCATAAATTGCATTGTTTACGAAAATAACACTGAATTTTTCACCACGAATTGCAGCGTGGATAATTTCAGACATTCCTTCGGAAACCATATCGCCGTCACCCTGATATACAATAACCATATTTTCAGGTCTTGCGCGTTTGAGACCTGTCGCCAGAGCAGGCGCTCTACCATGCAGCGCACAGATAGAGTCTGTTTTGAAGTACTGATCTGCGTACACAGAACAGCCAATAGGCCATACCATAACGGTTTCTTCCAGCCAATCCATTTCTTCGATAATTTCCGCAATCAGTTTATTGATGATAGCATGTCCGCAGCCGCCGCAGTATTTGAAATATGCATCCTGCAATACGGAAGGTCTTTTATATACAACCTGCATTCCGACACATCCTTTCTATTATTTCACGTACAATTCACGAATTTTTTCGTACAATTCTACAGGTGTTGGTGTAAAGCCACCCAATCTGCCGTAGAATTCTACCTGATCTTTATCTTTTACAGACAGTTTTACGTCTTCTACCATCTGACCAGCGTTCAATTCTACTACCAGGAACTTTTTATCATCCAAGCCTTCAAATGCTTTTTCAGGGAAAGGCCATACACGCTGAGGACGAATCATACCAACTTTCAAGCCGTTTTCTCTTGCAATTTTAATTGTATCCAGCGCTACTCTTGCTACAGAGCCAAATGCTACGATAACAATATCTGCATCTTCCACCTGAATGCTTTCCCATTTCTGTTCGTTTTCTCTGATCTTGCTGTATTTTTCCTGCAATCTCAAGTTGAATGCTTCCCACTGTGCAGGACCATCCCCACAAGTTGTGATAACATTGTGTTCTCTATTTCTTGCGCCTGTTACTGCACCGGCAAAAGAAATATCTTTGGGTGTCACTTCGTCAGGCAGGACAACACTTTCTCTCATTTTAGCCAGTGTTGCATCTGTCAGAACAATAACAGGATTCAAATATTTTTCAGCCAAATCGAAAGCTTCCTGAATCATATCAGCCTGTTCCTGTACAGAATAAGGTGTCATACAGATAACATTGTAGTCACCATGTCCACCACCTTTTACTGCCTGGAAATAGTCACCTTGAGAACCAAGGATTTCGCCATCTGCAGGACCGGGACGCATTACGTTTACTACAACCGCAGGAAGACCCGCTGCTGCCATATAGCTCATCGCTTCTTGTCCCAAACTAAAACCAGGACCTGCAGTACCTGTCATTGCTCTCTTACCAGCAGCTGCTGCGCCTGCAATCATGTTAAAAGCGGCAACTTCTGTTTCCGCCTGTACAAAAACTAAATCTCTTTTTGGAGCCTCTGCTGCATAATATTCTGGCATTTCACTAGAAGGTGTAATTGGATATCCAAAGAACATTTTACAGCCGGCACGAATTGCAGATTCAGATAATGCAGCATTTCCCTGCATAAAAACCTTTTCACCCATTTTTTTCACTCCTTATTCAGAAATATCTTTCACTACTTCAATTGCACCTTCAGGACATACTCTTCCACATGTACCACAGCCAATACATTCTTCCATATCTGTCACAACGGGTGTGTAATAACCTTGTTTATTTATCTTATCCCCATTCACCAAAATTTTTTTTGGGCAATATTTTACACAATAATGGCACTCTTTGCATCTGTCAAAATCAATTTTGACCATATTCATCATCCTGGCACTCCTTTCTCTACAAAAGGCAGGCAAATTATGCCTGCCTTCATTTGTCTAAAATAATGAGATATGTGTATGGATTGTAAATAAAATTATTTCTGTATGCTATAATCTACTACTTCTTATTCTTCACCAGGATGTTTTCTATCTTTGAAAGAAGATTCCTGAGGACCTCTCTGGTCTTTTTTTGCAATATACAGGCTACCTGTTGCTCTACCACACAGTACAGGAGGTTCACATGCTGTAGCTGCTGTACCAGGTGTTGCAACACCGCTAAGATCTGCATCAGTTCTATCCAGCTGAGTTGCAACTTTCCATGCTTCAAATTTGCATGTATAGGACTGGTTACCCACTTTTTCGATCCAGCCATGGTATTCCATGAAGTCACCTACATATACAGGTGCCAGGAATTCAATATTTTCATAGCCCAGGAACAGACTGATGTCACCATCTACATAAACCATCAGTTCTGTACCAACATCACCCCACTGATCTACAATTCTTGCACCATTTACAAGACCGCCAACATAGTGTGCATCTTTCGCACTCATCATCAGATGATGTACAACTTTTTTACCTACCATAATAAACTTCCTCCTTATAATTGCTTTTGCTTTAAATTTTTTGCTTTCATTTTTCAATGATGTTTATTACAGTTTTCATTATATAGAATGCCATTCTTTTTGTCAATACTATTCTGTATATCAGAATATATATATTTTTATTCCTATATTTGTATATATTCTATAAATTTGTGAAACGTTATAAAATAGTGGTCTTATTTATTGTTTTTTTATATTCATCCTTATATTACAGAAAAAACAATCCAATTCCAAAATAATAAATCAAACGTAAAAAGGCTCGTTCCTCAACCTGAGCACAAGCCTTTTGTTTATTATTTTTATTTTACTTCAAATAAACCATGCAACAGCACGAACAGGAGAACCATCTGCATTTTCTATTTTCAATGGAAAACAACTAAACCAGAATAATTCACTGCCACATAAATGCAAATTTTTTAAATTTTCTATATTAAGAATGTCTTTTTTTGCAAATAAAGCACGATGTCTCGTCAAATTTAAATCAGATACTGGATCCAGACCAATGGTATCAAAGCCAATACCTTTTAAGGAACTATTCATAATAAAAGAAAGAACCTCTTCGTCAATACAAGGATATTCTTCAAAATATTTTGAACTGCCCCAGTATTTATCCCAACCTAAATGAAAAAGAAGAAAATCTGCCTGTTCAACTTGATTTGCATATGGTAATAACTGTTCTTTTGTAATGTATTCTCCTTCTTGTAACATAGTACAGTCAATTACTAATGCTTTCCCAATAAATTGAGAAATAGGAAACTCATCCAAAGCAGTTCTATTAGGAAAGAGATGAACTGGTGGATCAACATGTGTACCTGTATGTGTATAAAAAGATATCTTAGTTTCTTTAAAACCATCCCTGTCATACGTATTAGCATCGACAAAATCAGGTGTTTCTGTTCCTGGATAAACAGGCATTTCAGGTGAGATAGCTTGCGTCAAATCGATAACTTTCATAAAAACCTCCAAATAGAATTTCTTATAATTTTACCATATATCAGAATGCAATTCTACTATTTAACATTTAATTGTTTTCATTTCAATAAAAGAATCTTCAGCAATACTTAAGCGATACAGATATGAAGTAAATTACAAACATAAAACGGTTAAAACATAAGTCTTAACCGTTTACTAAAAACCATATGATTATTTTACATATTTTGTATAGAGACCACTTGTCATGGATAAGTGCTGATATATATTTTATTTTCTATATGTCTATTTTGTAGTTGAATAGATATAGAATTAAGAGTGTTCCGCAAATTGATATACTGATCTTAGTGTAAATGAAATCAGCTAGCAAATGGAAGGTCCTCATTAGCAGGCTCCTCTATACCAAGGCACGTGCAGCTAACAATAAGTTTCACCCCATCCAAATCATAGTCTCGTAACAATTGGATGAAACCGACTCAGCAAATCCTGTCCTTCTTCATGCTCTTGGCTGCTAAAAAAACTCGCTGTATTTTCCTTGTTGACTACGATATCAACCGAGATAGCACTCTTTTTCCAAATGCTCTGCCCCAGTTATAATGCAAGTAGATTCTATACACATAGGCATACTAGTACCATACATCTTGTAAAAGGCGATAGCTTCACTCTTCAATATAGACATACTCTTTCTAATTCAGTTCACTAACAATGAGAAAGAAACCTTAAAACACTGATTACCATTGTCAAATAAGGATAGAAAATACTGATTAGGTATAGTATGTTAAAGAAAATCTACAACTTGAATTTTATTATTCAGAAAGGAGCGATGTAAATGAAAGCAAGTAGAATGAAAGACAAGGCTACTATCGGTGTGTGTTCTCCTTCGTTTCCAATTTCAGCAACAGAACCTATTCGTTATGAGAGAGGAATAAAATATTTAGAAAGTAAAGGTTTTCAAGTAAAAAATGGATTTTTGTATAAGAAAAATGACTTTTATCGTTCTGGAACAATAAAAGAACGAGCATCAGAATTTAATGATCTTTTATATGATGAGAACATTCAGATAATTATGACGGCAATAGGCGGCAATAATACAAATTCTATTCTGCCATATATAGATTATGAGTATATAAAAAACACCCTAAAATAATTATCGGATTTTCTGATATCACTGCTTTGTTACTGGCGATTTATGCAAAAACGGGTTTAGTCACTTTTTACGGTCCAGATGTAGCATCATCCTTTGGAGAATTACCACCCTTTGTAGACTGGACTTTTGAAAGTTTCAACACATTCGTGAACGGTATATCTGTACCGTACAATTATGAAATGCCTATTGCGTGGACAGAGGAATTTATTGATTGGAGCAAACAAGATCGAGCAAAAAACAATATTCTAATCAATGGGTTTGTGTAAAACAAGGAACTTGTCAGGGCAGATTAATTGGAGGAAATCTGAATACAATGGAAGGCTTTTTTGGTACAGAATATATGCCGATAATAAACAAGGGAGATATTCTATTTATCGAAGACGCCGAAAAAGACGCATATACAATAGAGCGTTCTTTCTCTTTGCTTAAACTTGCTGGCGTATTTGACAAGGTGAGCGGAATAATTTTAGGAAAACACGAAAAATTTGACGATAATGGAACAGGTAGAAAACCTTATGAAATTCTTTTAGAAGTTATAGGAGATACTTCCATTCCCATTTTAGCAGAGTTTGATTGTTGTCATACTCACCCTATGCTCACAATTCCAATTGGATGTGAAGTACTTTTAGACGCAACAAACAAAAAAATCATCTTAATGGAAGATCCACTGAATTAAACGGAATTGAATTTTATTGAGTATATGACATCTAAATAATCACGATCCTCACAGTAGCAACACCAAGCAGGAAAGCCATAAATGGACTTCCTGCTTTTCTTATGCCGAAAATCAGAAAGGAGCACAAAATGAAACATGAGAAGCTGTATATCATCAGGAAACAGAACGACGAAACCCACATCGACAAGCAAATCCACCTCTACGGCTATTCCACCAACTACCTTCTTGGCAAGTAAGATGAAGAACCACCGTGACACAGAGAATCTAATCAACATCGCCTGACGGTACAGCGAAATCACCAACCAGATGTTTGACATCTAGAGTATCCTTAGCCACCACCTGATGATTGGCAACAAAAACATTCTTGTCCGACTGAAGGTTCTAAAGATGTGGGAACTTAATGTCTTTTATATAAAATGACAGAAAAATATGGCTGTATTTGTCTACAAAATTATGGTAAAATGAAAGAAAACTGTGGGCAGAAGGACACAAATGAGCAACAGCCTTGCTAGACAAAGCAATTATATCTTGTCTGATGTTACGGATAACACACTACCCAGCATTGGAAATTTATTAAGTTCTTTTGTTTTGCCGAGAGAAGTCATTGCCTTCTAATAAAATGATCGCATATGCTTGGAGGAATCTTCTTAGAAAAATTTCTAGAATTCCTTATGAATTACGAGATAGCTTAGTGCGCGAATGTGCTTAGCTACATCTATTGCATTATTTGACAGTGCAATAAAATATATTTGGAATGCAGTTATTCTGAATTTAAAAACAAGAACAAAAATTTGGGGTTGGGATATATGGTACAAGTTTTTAAATTAAAAGTTTGAAGATAATATTTTCAATGATTTAACAAATTCTGAACTGATTGACCTCTGCTGAACATCTAAGGAAAACCGTATTGACAAATTCCGTTTGGGAATACGTAGAATTATGTTTAAAGCATCAATCAATTGAGGAAGCCAAAGAAACTCTTTTTTAAAACATTTTTTGATGCCTCGAAATGCCTACCACAAACTCAAAGCCATTGACAGCCTATTATTGCTTAATGCGGCCGAGGCATTGCTGTACATCAGCGAGATAGACAGTTCAAGCCATATCTTACGGAATTACATAGAGGAAACATTCTAACGATCGTAATAATTCACTAGATAAAGCCGAGGTTATTTTTCTAGGTAGTGGTGTGCTTACTGAACTATCCCGCTATTTAGGTGAAGATGTATCCCAGTACCCCCTGTTATAAAAGATTCCTTGTACAACATTCCTTGTGTTCATCGCACATTTTCTATTTAATGTGAAGCATTCAGATAGAAAGCAATATTGCAAATCGTTTGATACGTATTATCAAAATAATGGCAGACTTTCGATTTTAACACTCATAATTCAAGCTACTATAGAACGGCAAAATCAGATGCTACTAGTATAAGTCCTCAGGAGGTAAAAAAATGAACACAACACCGCTTCCAAACATTGCTCCTCCGCAAGATACAAGTCGAATCTTCGACACAACAATCGATCCTCTTGTTCGTCTCAAAACAATTAGTGCAGAGGAATTCGAGAATATTGTATGTGAATGGGCTGTTAGTTATTTATCCACCCATGAATCATATAAAAATGTCGCACAACTAGGCGGTTCCAAGGACTCTGGCAGGGATCTTGTTGCTTACACTGATGATACTCTTCAGACTTTTGATATTTTCCAATGCAAAAGATACAAAAATCCCTTGACGCCTTCACAGTATATGGTTGAGTTTGGGAAACTTTGCTATTACACAATGATAGGCAAATATAAAAACCCCGTAAGTATTTTATCGTTGCTAGTAATGGAATAGGACAAGACTTGCGTGAACTTGTAGAAAACCCATCAAAAATAAATACCGCATTACTAAATGGGTGGGATAAATATTGTGCACCAGAAAAGAAAATCACTGCAGAAGGTATTCAATTAACACCTGCGCTTCAGAAATACATTACTGATTTCGATTTTAGTATTGTATCAGAAATATCTCCTCCAACTCTCTTGGAACAATTTTCAAAGACTAATTGGTACAAATATCATTTTGGCGGTGGTTTACGCAAACGGCCTACTGTCGTCGGACCACCAAATGATCTATCCGCTGATGAGACTAAGATGGAGTATGTTATGCAGCTATTGAATGCTTATTCGAATCACGAAACAAAAGATATCTCTAATGTAGATGATCTTCAAGCAGTCCCCAAGTTGTATAGACACTTCAAACGGCAAAGAGAATATTTTCATAATGCTCGTGCACTCAAACGATTTTCTCGTGATGAATTTCTAAACGACAATCCATACGAAAGTGTAAAACATCAAGTTTATCATGGTGTTATTTCAGTATGTGAATCTACATATAGTGACGATTTAACAAGAGTCAACGAGACTATTTCTAGAGCTCAAATACTTCCAATTATCACCAATGAATTTGGGGATATAAGCATCTTGGAAAAGAGCGGAATGTGCCACGATTTAGTTAATGAAAATGAAATGAGGTGGGTTGATGATGAATAAAATTCAACTGTATAACTCTCCTCAAGAAGTTGGTGTACGGATCCTATTTATTCTCGATATTTGCAATAAGCGAATGAGTAAACAACGAATAATGTACTATGATTACTTTGCCTTGCATCTTAATGATTTAGATACTTCGAAATCTAGTTTACATCCTGATAATCCAAATCACTCTTCCGAAATTGCTATAAAACGAGAACTCATAAACAGCGGATTAGATTTTGTAATTGCGAAAGGCTTAATATCTGTCAAGTACTCAAAAACTGGAATATATTATTGTTCAAATCATTTAACCCACTCTTTTATCGAGCTTTTCCAAAATGACTATGTAAACGAGCTCAAACAGAGCATTTCCATAGTCAACTCATTCTTCTCTCATCAATCTGACAAACAGATTTACAAGTACATTAACCGGAATATTGGGAAATGGATTGGTGAATTTGAATACAACCTAAGCGGGGGTGAATAAATGTCTAATTATGGTATACAGCTTAGAAAGCTACAATTAGAAGGTGCTAATAAAGAAAATGCCACCATTGATTTTAATATTGGACTCAATGTAATTGCGGGTGCATCAGATACAGGTAAATCATTCGCTTTTGAGTGTATCAACTATATTTTAGGTGCTACTGACATACCAAAACTCCCACAGGAGGCCTTAGGATATACAAGTGTTCTCCTAGAGTTTTTAGACAAAAAATCCAATCAGATAATTACATTAAAGCGTAGCTTATTAGAAAGTAAGAAGTCCGATATTTATTATATTTACTCAGAAATAAGTAAAATATCTAACGCAACTTATGAGATATTATCAGTCTCTAGTAACGCAGCTAACAACCTTTCCGTAAAACTACTCTCAATCTGTAATTGCCCGTACAGAAATGTTCTGAAAAAAAGCTCAAATGGTGAAACTGAGGCCTTTACTTTTAGGAAGTTTGTGCATCTCACAATGCTTAATGAAGCTAGAATTGTGCAAAACAATTCCCCAATCTATTTAGGCGATACTAATCGTGATCAACGATCCACCAAGGAAACAGCCTCCTTTTTTACGTTGTTAACAGGTATTGACTATGAAAAATATAAAAAAACAGATAGTGTTGAAATTAAAAAAGCTCATCTTAAAGGTGCAATAGATGAATTGACAATAATTTGCTCGGATTTGCAAAAAGAGATTTCTTCTGCAGATATTAATAATGGAAGTAAGCAATTGCAAGAAAACCAAGTAATCATTGATGAACTTCAAAATACATTGAAAATTCAGCGTGAAATTACCGAGACATTAGAAACCCGGCATAAGGAAGGAATATTTGCACTCAATACTGCAATTCGAGATAAAAGTAGAATACTCGATAATCTTTCTAAATTTAAATTACTTAAAAAGAATTATCAGTCTGATGTTAGCCGCCTAGATTTTATAGAACAGGCTCATAATTATACCAACCAGATGGCTGATGTAAGATGTCCTATCTGCCATGCCGAGATGAAAGCACCCGTTACCCACAGCGAAGTATACTATGTTGCAATTCAAAAAGAAAAAGAGAAGCTCAATATGCATTTAGTTGATTTACAATCTACTATCAACGATTTAGAAACTGAGCTTGAGTTTGCCAATCAAAGGATCTTACAAGAAGAGAAAAAAGTGCGTGGTTTTGAATCAGAACTGGAAAAACAGGCCGAAGACATTTCTCTTATACTAATTAAACACGAACAATGCCTCAAAGTAAGAGATCAACTATTGGCAATAGAAAACAATAGGCGTAAACTTTACGAAACTAAGCAAAGAATTCAGGAACTCAATGATCGTCTCAACAACACAAAAAACACTTCCGAAAAGGTTTCGCTTAAAAAGCCTTCAGAAGAATTACTTGACGAGTTTTGTGAAATTGTTGAAAATCTGTTGGAAAGTTGGAAATTTATTGCTGGTGATAATAATTCTGTCGTTTTCAATGACAAAGATAACGATATCATTGTTTCAGGAAAAGAAAAGGCCACCTACGGAAAAGGTGCCCGAGCAATTATTAACTCTGCCTTCATCATTGCAATTATGGACTATTGTAGCAGTCACGGTCTATCTCATCCAGGCTTTGTAATACTAGACTCTCCATTAACTACATATAAGGAGAGAGATAGACAGGCCAATCTTAAAAATGAAGATGTGGCAAACAGTGTTAAGGCACAATTTTTCTATAATTTGTCTCGTGTCTGCAAACATAAACAAATTATTGTATTTGATAACGAGATTCCTCCTAAGGATATCTCCAATATAACATACCACCACTTTACTGGCAATAAGGAGATTCATAGAACAGGATTCATCCCACAAAGTGTATAAATCCATGGGCAATGCTTCAATGATGATAACTGGTCGCTATAAATAATCTAAACACTGATGCCCGGGGGGCTTTTGCCCCTCCGGGCATCGTTTACATTAGTGGCAACACTATACATAGCGACTCGCCTATTTCTAAATACATAAGTTCATCCTTGAAATAAGCAACCACTCATCTGAACATTATACAATGGATTTTCAGGTGTCGCAAGGATGCAGATAAAATAAAGCCAAAAAGACTCTACAATTCAGCGAAGCTCTTTTTAGTTTCAGTATAGATGTAGCGCACAATAGGCAAGATTTGTTTCATACGTTCTACCTCATTCATCGTATTAACGGAACAGATTTTCTTGCCTGTCTATGTTTTGAAAACCAACCATTCCCTAAAAATGTATAGATGCACAGTTTTGAGGAATGAAAAAGCTGTGTCTATCCGACACGGTATCATCTTTTATTGTTTTTTTACCCAAAAATGGTAGAATTATTTATAGGAAAAACTTATTCTGATTTGAGGAGAACTATATATGAACACAAAATTGTTTGCAGAAGCCCTATCTGCTCTATTGGGTCAATTTACCCCTGGAAATCTCGGATCACGATTATTCATGGAAAAATCTGAATTGGAGACACCTAAAAATTTTTTGGTCTGGTTTCATGAACGATTCCATTATTTACAAGTTGTATTTACACCGTATGGCCATTTGAAGTGGGCTTCATATCGAACATCTACGGCAGATATAATTGAAGCATGGATAAATCAATCGCTTATGCTAAATCAACCAAGGAAATTGCCAATTAACGAGTATTTGCGCAATGACACACCCGAAAGTGTAAAACTAGTATATAACGTTTGGATTCACGATTTAAAAAATGACATCTACAAAATTGTAGAGCAGGGTACTACTTCATATAAAAATATGCCTTTATTTGCTGGTCTCACATATGAAACCTGCTGTCCAATAATAATGCTACATGGTCAAAAACACCGTATGCGTGGAATCGACATACTCGAAAGCTTTGCAAAATTCGAAGAAGCAATGTTAGGTGAGATAATTACTGGAAAAACATTGGACGAGTTAATCGATCCAGATAAATTAAACCCAGAATATTATTCCGCACTATATTATTTTGTTGAAACACTTGGACCGGAACGTTTAATTGAATTTCCGGTTGTCTGCGAACTTGCTCTTGCAACAGCTCACATTCCTTCGCCTTCTTCTGTAGAAAAATTTCGGAAATACGCTCCCAACTGGCGTTTTATAAAGCTAGTGGAAAAGCTTAAGACTATAGAAAATCTTCCAGTTATTGATTATAACGACAACACATCATATTTCAATTACGCCAATACGGTTCTTCATGCATGTGAGTTTGAAACATTAGACGAAGCATGGGCGGCTGCAGAAGAATATGTTGAAATATCAGACCTTACAATGCTAAAAGAAATGAAAGCTGCAATTGAATATAAGAAAAAACATCCTTGGATGCTTTCATATCCAATGTGCAATGAAGATGATTTTTTCTCTGAGGAATTTAATCGATTCGAGCCTTACTTCACCATTATGAATGATGGTATCAGTTATAACTCTGCTCATATCCGTTCTGAAGAATTAATAGTTGAAAATCACCTGCAAGCTTTGGCACAACAAATATGCGGATATGCCTCACACTACTGCCGTGATTCTTTTAAGCTAATGTGTGGATTCAGCTACATGGGAACTAATACTTGCCCCCATTATCGCAACGGAGAGTGCAATGGTTATGTTGACTCTAAAACAGAATTGCCTAAGTTAATTCTTGATGAATCCTCAAACATAAAAAGTGGATGTACATTGGAACTACTCCTGAAATCTCATAACATCAATATTAAAGATATCGATGTTGGCATTATGCGATTAGTGACATATAATGACATAAAGAATGCCACAGAGAAACATTTCCCGACACGAGGATAAAGTATCTACGATATTAATTTCTTTTTAAAATATGCTCGAAATATCTGCTTATAGTTCTGTGGAACAATCTTAAATGAATCTGTACTTAGTAAATCCGGTTCAATCAGCAAACTCATTGCAAAGCAGAGAGCAAAAACTCGAATACATCGCAGTCATCTTGATTCACACCATCGAGAAAGTGATCAATACAAAACCCTCTGGCACAACTTCCCGATTATCGGTCAAAGCAATATTAACAAAGTGTCCTGACTCTGGGAGGAACATACTCTGGGAAGTTGCCTCACGGTCGATATGTGTAACCAACATATAGATATCTGCCTCCACACTACCCTCAGTCATGTTTATGCAACGACAGAAAGAAACTTTTTTCTACCTTACCTGAAATAAGAAGATGAAAAGATGCTGATCTTTCAGAATGCACTGTGATAAATTGTAATCTCAATCGATAATCTGAAAGGTTTCAGTAGTAACATCTGCTATCAGAAATCTCTCTTTGCAGTCTTCGTAGTTCTTAATCGGGTCATCAGCAGTGCAGCGTTCTTTGCTGCTTTTTCTGCTAACGCCCAGTTGAGATAGAGATACATCATACAAGTAGCGTTACCTTGGACAATACTCTATCCGAAATGACAATCCATAAATGTTTCCATAGTCTGTTACTTATGTCTGGCACGCAATTACTGATGTAGCTACTCATAATCATGCTGGAAATTAACCGTTACTGTTTGCTTCAAATACGCAGCAAAGTCGCTCAATCTTGTGATTGCATTTATTTAACCAGCCTCCTTTCAGAGTGTATTTTGCTAATCAGTCCAAAAGCGAACGACAATTTATCCTCTTAGAAGGCAGATGATTCATCCAACTTAGATTTTCAATTTTTTATCACCCCACAAACATTATATAATAATAAGTTTTCAGAAACTAACACAGCTCCTCTGGATAATCGCAAGCAACGATTGTCCAACGAATTGCAAATCCTGCACCATAGTAACAATATCAGATTTCATAAAATCCAAAATCACTGCCTCTTAAACCTTTCCAAAGAACACTCTTGTAGAAGTATTACTAACACTCCACATTTTTTCGTCTTAAATAGTTTATTATGTAATATTTATTTCTTAACTATATTCTCCAACCAAAAATCAGCTGACCGTTTTCAACGATCAGCTGATTCCCATTTCATTTTCACTCCACTGCAGTCCCCACGAACTTATAGTAAATCTCCACTTTCTGTGTCTTATTTCCATCCTCACCTACGACCTTTTCATGGACGACAATTCTTTCGATGAGCTCATTGAGTATGTAGGCATTTAGTTCCTGAATATCCGTATACTTCTTGATGAGAGGAATGAACTTCTCCACATTTTGGAACACTTCCTGGGTTTTCTCCCACTGCTCTTTCAGCGTTTCCTGCTTGCTTTTCAGTTCTCTTTCCTCTTGATCGAGCCCCCGATACATATCCTCATATCGTTCATCGCTGATTCTGCCCAAGGCAAGGTCTTCATATAATCGTTTGATGACTGCTGTGATTTCTGATAATCTTCTTTCAACTCGCTGCAATTCCACTTTGATTTTCGTCCCATCCTGTTTCTGCTGGTCTGTTTTCATCTTCACCAGCATTTCCAGATACTGTTCTTCCGCATTTTGTGCCCTACTTGCATGGCGGCGGATATCCTCCAACACAATTTGGTACAACGCCTTCCAGCTGATGTAATGGGAGGTACATCGATCCTTACCATAGTTTCTATAGACCCAGCAGCTAAAACCTGTATAGGTGCTTCGTTTTGCATCATAGCTGACATTCAGAGAAGAACCACAGTCAGCACACTTCACCAATCCTGCGAAGGGCTGCAATTCCCCTTTGGCATTTGGTCTCCTCTTGGCTTTCATCATCTGATGTACCGTGTCCCAAAGTTCTTCTGAAATGATAGCCTGATGCGCATTATTATATACGATCCAATCTTTTTCTGGTGTTTCCTCTCTCCTTTTATCGAAAAATCCCTTTGTTCTTGTCCTACCAAACACTGCCTTTCCCAGATAGACCGGATTATTCAGAATGGAGCGTATGGTTGATGCGTGCCAATCAAAATCTTGTCTCCAGTAATCGCTTTCATAATAATCGGGATGGTTCCGATTAAAATATGCCTGAGGATTCAAGATTTTTCGCTCCCGCAATATCTTTGTCATCTTCACATATCCGATGCCATCGGCGAAAAGTCTGAATATCATTTGCACAACTTCAGCCGCCGGCGGATCGACAATGAGTTTATGTCTATTCTGTGGATCTTTCTCATAACCGAATGGTGCATGGGCACCTAGGTACATCCCTTCCTTTGCTCTGGCTCTATGGGCAGCTTTTGTTTTGGCTGACACCTGTCTGGTGTAATAGGAATTGATCACATTCGTGAACGGAAGGACTAAGTTATCCGCACCATTTTTTGAATCATAATTTTCTGCGATGGAGATGAAGCGGACGCCCTTCTCCTCGAAGTAATGTTCGATATAAAGCCCCATCTGGGCATACTCTCTGCCGAATCTGGAGAGGTCTTTAACAATGACCACATTGATTTTTCCAGCTTCAATGTCCGCCATCATCTGTTTGAACTGAGGCCTTTCGAAGTTTGTTCCGCTCCATCCATCATCACAATAAACACCTGCAATGGGGATTCTGTTTTCCGCACAATACTGTTTCAGCAGTGCTTTCTGGGAAGAGATTTGTCAAGGGGGATTTAACCCTAAAACACAGTTTATGTTCGCACTTCAAAATTTCCCATAACCTCAATATCCTCATTTATTACAACAAAAGCATCTGGATCGAATTCTTTTATGATTTTTCGCAGCGCATGGTATTCTCTCTTGGACACAACGGTTAGCAGAATGTTGGTGGGTGTATCCGTATATCCGCCGTAACCATCCCAATGTGTAGCCCCTCTGCCTGTTGTTCTAAGAATCAAGTCACACAAACCTTCCTTTTTAGAAATTATCAGAATATCCATCATAATATTCTGATGATGCATCTTATCGATAAACAGATTGGTGAAGACAGAATAAATGAGCGAGTAAACAACAGTTTCAATATCGAAGAAGACTAAGCAGCAGCCATAAACAAACACATTGATTAGAATAGAAAGCTTTCCCACACTAAAAAAAGGGTTCTTTTTAACCAAATATACACCCAGAATTTCTTCTCCTCCGCCACAGCCACCTGACAACAACGTCATACCAGCTCCAATCCCTGCAATTACGCCGCCAATGAGGCAGCAGGTCAGCCTATCTGTGATAATTGGTTGATTCGGAGAGACGATAATGGTTAAAAAGAGAGTATAACACCCCACTGTGACCAAGGTTTTAACAAAAAATGGTTTCCCAATGGAACGAAAGGAGATCAGGAAAAGAGGAACGTTAATCAGTAAATACGCAATACCCGCAACGTCAATATTTTCCACCTGAACCCCTAATCTTAATAATACTTCACGCAGCAGCTGTGCTATGCCCAGAAATCCTCCACTGTAAAGTGACATGGGTACAATTAGAAGATTCATAGCAAGTGAAAAGAGCAACGACCCTCCTACAATTAATCCCAAAGATTTAAATGTGATATATTTGGATAATCTGATTGATTTCATGGTTAGGCTCCTTTTCTCAGACTCACATAAAAATGGTGCCGCTTGAAGCAGCACCATTAAGGAAACGGTTTATTTAAATCAGGCCTTTGGATGCAAGGAAATTATGTGCAACTTCTTCTGTGGTTTTTCCTTCCACATCCACCTGATAGTTCATCTCAAGCATTTCATCAGTGGTAATAGCATTATCCAGCAGAGGAAGCACTTCCATCAGTTCCGGATAATCTTCCAGCACTTCTGAACGGAAGACATTCACTGCCTGATATGGGGGAAAGAACGAGATGTCATCTTCAAGACGAACCAGATTGCTTTTCATAACCAATGCATCTGTTTCATATGCATCGGTAACTTCCACTTCACCTGATGTGATCGCCTGATACCGAATATTCCCCTCCAGCCCAACAACTTCCTTAAAGTTAATACCAAAGTCCTTCTTCATTTTGGGAAGTAAGTCTTCTCTCTGAGTAAATGCAGTTGTACAACCCAGGTGCAGATTCGGTGCTTGAGTAATCAGTTGCGATAATTTTGTGAGGTTATATTTTTCTGATACTTCCTGAGGCACAGCTAATACATATGTATTGCTACAACCAATTGGAGCAGACATCTCAAAACCAAATTGTTTTTTTAGTCCAGACTTTACATCCTCATATACTTTTTCTGTATCTGTTTCCATAGGAAGTTTCAGGACGTTCGGCGCCAGAACACCGGTGTAATCAGTAAACATGTCAATATCGCCGGACTCTAACGCTGCTACTGTAATCATAGTACCATTCAAATTATAAGTTTTTTCAACAGGAATATCTGTTTTTGCTTCAATTAATTCACTGTAGATATCCCCTAAAATCAGAGATTCCGTAAAGTTTTGTGCACCAATTACCAACCGTTCTTCATTATCAAGAATTTTTTGAGCGACGGAAGATATCGTAGGGACAATCAACAGTGCTGCACAAAGTACCAATGCCAGTCCACGGCGCATTACACGCTTTCCATGCGGCATATAAACAATTTGGTCTGCGGGTTTCAAGCCCTCTGGGGTGATGGACTTTTCTACTTTTTCAAGCAGCAAATCTACCAGCAGTGCAAGCAGACAGGCGGGAATGGCACCTAACAATACCAAATTTGGATCATTGGCATTAAGCCCCAGGTTGATCATCCAACCCAAGCCGCCTGCGCCAGCAAATGCCGCAATGGTGACGGTGCCAACTGCTGTAACAGCAGAAATTCGGATACCTGCCATGATGAAGGGAAGAGCTATAGGAAGCTGCACTCGCAACAGGCGTTGCCACTTAGACAATCCGATTCCTCTGGCTGCTTCCAACAATTTGGGATCAATTCCCGTAATCCCAGTATAAGTATTTTTGATAATAGGCAGCAGGGCATAAATCACAATCATAATAATTGCCGGCTTCTGGCCAATTCCAACAAAAGGCACCATGAATGCCAGCAGGCCAATGCTCGGAATAGACTGCATCAGGTTTGCGATGCCAATCACAATGGAAGCCGCCGTCTTGTTTTTTGTGATTGCAATACCGATTATCACACCAACAATCAAGGACACCAGTACTGCCGTAGAAGTCATTTCCATGTGTTCGACGAAAAGCTTTAGCAGTTCTTCTCGTCGTTCCCAAAATACATCCCAAAATGTGTTCATTGCTTATTCCCCCAATAAATCTTCATTGTCTTTTCGATAACGTTTGCTTAAAATCAGCAACAGACTACTTTTCGTTAAATATCCCTGTAACTCTTTTTGATGGTTAATAACTGGAATAATGCCGCTGATATTATAATCAATCGTATCAATGATTTCCTGGAGGCTTGTATCTTCGTATACAAAAGTATAGTCCGTGGAAATGAAATCATCCAACGAGGATGAGTAGTTCTGGAATTCCTGTAAATTTTCCAGCCAGACAACTCCCTCCAGTTTCAGGTTTTTTCCACTTGTGACGAGAAGAGAATCAATAACATGGTGTTTCATAATTTGTAGTGCCTGCAACACAGTGCGATCCTTAGATATCCGAATGGCACCTTTTTTCATGATGTCTGCCGCCTTAATATAGGCAGGATTCCCCCAAAGACGGTTTTTTCCTATGAATTCTTCTACATATGTATTTGCAGGATGCTTCAGGATTTCTTCTGGGCTGTTAAATTGTGCGATTTTACCATTTTGAATGATGCAAATACGATCAGCCATTTTGATTGCCTCATCCATATCATGTGTTACAAAGACAATTGTTTTTCCAAATTGTTTTTGCAATTTGACGATTTCGTTTTGCAACTCGCTGCGAGTAACCGGATCAAGGGCTGAAAATGGCTCGTCCATCAAAATAATATCCGGATCTGCGGCAAATGCCCTCGCTACACCGACACGTTGCTTCTGACCACCTGAAAGCTGAATAGGAAAATTGTCTCGATAGGTGTCTGGATCCAAATTCACCATTTCGAGAAGCTCATCAATCCGTTCTGGTATTTTTGAGACTTCCGTCCCAACAGTTTTCAGCAATAGAGCAATATTTTCCCCCACTGTCATGTGGGGGAAAAGGCCTCCGTCTTGAATCACATATCCAATACTGCGCCGAAGTTTATTGTTTGGAATGCTTTTAATAGAAACACCATCAATCAGAATATCTCCTTTTTCCAGTGGGTTCAGCTTATTAATGGTTTTTAACAATGTCGTTTTTCCACAACCGGAAGATCCAATCAGGACAACAAATTCACCAGTCTGTATCGTCAAAGAAATACCGGTCAGAACTGTTTTTCCATTATATCCTTGAGAGACATTTTTAAATTCTATCATACTTTGATAACACCTCATATCGTGAGCATTTATTGTTTTATTGATAGCACGATAAGTCAAACAAGACCATTTGTCTCATTATTGATAAACAAAAATCAAAACATATGCTATTGAATCTTAATATACCACAATTCACATAAGGTAAGCGTTAATTTATATCGGGTGATATAAATTTAATGTAATGGGTGCCTTTTGCACTCTTTATTTATGGAATTGTTTTTAAGACTACACAGAGTAACACGGGTTTTATTATTGTGAGCCAAAGGTCAAAACGGTATTAACGTTCCTGCCCTTTGCTTTTTCTCTTATGAGATGATATCTGCTGTTCTCTCTGGTATTGAGATATTATCCTCCGTACTGCCTGCCGCTCCATATCTTTATGCAACATCCGGAAAACCGCCTTTTTGCTGTCAAACATCAGAAGCGGGCTGTACTTCTCACCGTAAGCCCGCTGTGCTCGGTTCTCCGCTTCCTGTTCCTTGCCGGGGCGGATGGCCTGTCTTGCTTCATACAGCTGCACCGGATCAACGCTCTGTGCCTGCTCCCGAAGCCCGGCATACTCGTTCAGGGCAGCGTCCAGCTCGGCGGAATATTTATGTTCCTGTTCTTCCAGCCGTTTCAGGCTCTGTTCCATGGCAGCGATGTCTTTAGGAAATTTATCGGCGGCATCTTCCTCGGTATATGCCAGCGACGCCAGAAGCAGATTTTTCTCAGAACGCAGTTCCTCCAGATCCTCTGTCAGGGCCGCAATCTTTGCCGCCAGTTCCCTGTGCCGGAACACATGGACAGCAGAGAGCGCCTTTTTCTCGGAAAGCAGGCTGCGGCGCTCCTTCGTCTTATCTCGAATGTCCTTTGAAACCTGATTGTGCTGTGCGAGGGCAGGGCGCAGCGTATTCAGCGAAGTGTTCAGGCGTTCCTTACCCTTGCGGAGATACCCCAGCTGATAGCAGAACAGAAGCAAATTTTTTCGCAGATTTTCCATGGCCTCAGCAAGTGCCGGGATGGTATTTTTAACTGCCTGCGCCAGCTTTTTGACCTGTCCTCTCAGCTCCCGGAGCAGGGCATTGTCTGCCTTGATCTGCCGGTTCAGTTCACAGCGGTCAGAGATAATACCCTTTTTCTCCATGGCTCTGGCAACCACCCCCTCATGGACCGTAGGCTGCTCCAGCAGCCCACGCTCGGCATGACTGCGGTGGTCGATGCGGGCATCGTGACCGTACTGCTCCAAATAGCGGTTGGTCACATCTGCCCATGCAGCCCGCCACAGAACAAGTTGCTCATCGCTGTTCCAGCGTTCCGTGATGGGATTCTGTCTGCCATATTTAGTGCTTTTGGGGTACTTGGACACCCATTCATAGCCCTGCGCCTGCGCTGCGGAAGGGGTCATATACACCTTCCTTTTGCCCACCTTGTACTGGTACTGTTTCTCCCAGCCGTCGGCCTGTGCCTGCTTGAACTCAGCGGCAGTAAAGCCCCGTTCCTCGCCGTCTTTGACACAGAGATATTCTTTCTCGGTCTTGTACTGCCATTTTCCCTTTTCATCCAGCGGGCGCACCGTCAGCAGGATATGGGCATGGGGATTGTGTCCGGGAGGATACGGGTCATGGATAGCAGCATCGGCGCACATTCCGTCTGCTACAAACTGCTCCTTGATGAAATCTTGCAGGAGCTGGATTTGTTCCTCCCGGCTCAGTTCTATAGGCAGCGCCGCCACAAATTCACGGGCGAGGCGGCTGTCCTTTGCGGTTTCGGTTTCCTCTACAGCGTTCCACAGGTTTTCTCGATCCTGCCACTCTGTGGTGGCGGTGGCTGGCAGAAAAACCTGCCGCCACCCAAGGCCCTGTTTGCGTGTGTAGTCGTGCTGCACCCCGTCATACTCGTTGAGCATTCGGGAACAGCTCAGATAGGCCGCAGCAGCCACGGCGGAGCGTCCAGCTCCTCGGCTGACTATTTTGGCCTCCAAATGATAAATCGCCATAAATCACCTTGTCCTTTCTGAAAGGGGTGCCCCGAAACAGGGCACCCTTGTTT
>PPYE01046802.1_pt1 | contig 33321 bp, 20 predicted proteins | sample 1559881 | NCBI WGS metagenome assembly PPYE01 (sample SAMN08240022, study PRJNA423297) | Human gut metagenome, whole genome shotgun sequencing project.
TTCCATGCATAGTTTGCGATATAATGTCCGGCATTGATGAGTGGCAGGTACTCCCAGGAGTATGCCTGTAAGTCTTCCCATGCTGCCTTTCCCACTATCTGGGCGTGTTCGGAACCTTCACCGTTAGAGCGCGCCCATGGCGCGCATACTCAAAAAGGCAGATATCCTTTTGAAGAACATCTGCCTTTTACACATCTTATCAAGAGCTGGTAGTCTATCGTTTCTACTCTCGATTCTTTTTATTCTCTTCTTCCTTATTCTTAAACCAATTATCCAGTTTCGTGAGACCCCGGATCAAGATCTTCTTCTCATCATCATCAAATTCATCCATGATGGATGTGATCATCTCTTTGTGGAATCTTGCATGATGAACAAACGCCTTCTTGCCCTTATCTGAAAGCGAAATATATACGACCCGGCGGTCTTCCTCACCGCGTTCTCTCTTCACATAGCCCTTTTTAACCAGGCTGTTCATTGCGATCGTCAAGGTTCCCACCGTAACGGAGAGCTTTTTCGCGATCGAGGACATATTTTTCGGCGTTCCTATACCAATGGCCTCAATCACATGCATATCGTTATTTGTTATATCCTGGAATTCCCGGGTAATGATCGCTTTCTCCTCAACATCCATGATGCTGCGGAATAATCTCACCAGGATCTCATTCAGTTCCTTATAATCGTCCAACAGCGGAATCCTCTTTCTCCCTGGGCTGTCTGATCTCTTCTGGCAGCCCGGATCTTTTGTCTTTTATGGGTTTTATTATAACCGATTCCAACTGACGGCACAACTGATTTCCAAGTGTTTCCGACCTTTTTCCGGGAAATTTCAGGACTTACAGCCTCTTCTCCTGCTATGTCCCCGTTGCTGTTCTGCTGCTGTTCCGCCGCTGAGAACGCCTGGCTTTTTGCCTGGCATTCTGGCGGTCTTACAATAAATCCGCCAGAAAGATACTTGCAGCTATCCCGGCCGCTGTCGCGACTAGAGCTCCCGGCAATGTCCAACGGGTCTTTCGGATATGGGCAGACATAAAATATACACTCATGGTGTAAAATACTGTCTCCGTACACCCCATCATGATCGAGACCATATTTCCCACCAAGGAATCTGGACCGTATTCTTTAAAAATATCAAGGATCAGACCGACAGCCGCGGAACTGGATATGATCCTCACCAGGATGATCGGAATTACCGGAACCGGGATATGGCAGAGTGCGGCTGGGAATTTCAGAAGCTCTGATAATACCTCCAGAATCCCGGAAGCTCTCAATACTCCCACCGCAGTCATCAGTCCGATCAAGGTTGGAAGTACATCCGCCACTGTCCGCATTCCTTCTTTTGCACCATCCAGGAAATCGTCGAATACCGGCCGTTTTGCGAGGATTCCGGAACCAACGATATAAAATACCGTGAGCGGAACCATGAATTCTGAGAGGAAAATCAATATATCCATGTTTTTCTTCTATGCCCTGCGATTGCCGTTTCTTTAGAACTTCCCGACATTAACACATACTCTACAGAATGTCTTCTTCCCGTCAGTCCTATCCTGGGAACCGCAGCAATCTCCCTTCAATTCTTTTCCTTCTCATTGTATTCTCCGCAAAAATCCATTATACTAAGCCCATGGAGGTGTTTTTCACTATGAGTATTCTTTTTCTAGAGTATCCACCCTGTTCTACCTGTCAGAAAGCAAAGCGCTGGCTTGATGAGCATCATGTATCCTATACCAGCCGCCACATCAAGGAGAACAATCCCACTGCGGAGGAACTGACAGAATGGTATAAAAAGAGCGGACTTCCGTTGAAAAAATTCTTTAACACCAGCGGACTTATCTATAAATCCATGGGATTGAAGGATAAACTCCCGACAATGAACGAAGAAGAGCAGATTGCCTTGCTCGCAACAGACGGAATGCTTGTAAAGCGTCCGTTAGTTATCGGCGATTCCTTTGTTCTCACTGGTTTTAAGGAAAAAGACTGGCAGGAAAAGCTAGGGTGACTGACACCCTGGCTTTTTTCCTGTCTTCACGAATAACCAGATTCCCGCTGCTAAAAAGAACAGGATCCCGATACTGACCGTTATCGTTGTGACATGGCTCTCCAGCCATTCTATGATCCGCTCCGCCAGACTGGTTCTCAAAAGATCTGGGGGATCCGTTTCTTCTTCTGCCCGACTTACGATCTCTGCCTCGGGTGCGTTTTCTGTCTTATTTTCCGTTTCTGGAAGAACTTCCTCATAAATTCCAATATACTGCTTTCCTTTCAGATCCGGTGTTCGGATCTGACCTCCATATTTTGCTTTTACATTTCGAATCAGCTTACTTCCGCCTGCAGTCGCATTTCTGAACATCACCTCCCCATCCATATAAGGTTCTCCGTCCCATTCCACCCGGTCCACCCGATAATATACCCGGGACAACCCTGCAAGTTCTAAAAGTTTTTCTCCATAATCAGCAAGATCTGCATCGCCAGGAATCTCCATATCTCCCAAATAGAACGAATCTGCCCCGTATCCAGATACCGTCACAGAAAAGGAAAAGGTATCCGACCAGCTTCTCGACGTCTCTTCCACATCTACAAGAGAAAGTTCCCGCTCAAACTCTGTGCCGGACTCCTCATCGATAAGCGGAACGTCTGCCGTCTCCGGCACCGTATCATCACCTTCCAGGTCATAGGGAATTGTCACCTGGGCATATGTTATTTCTCCGGCTTTTTTCGCATTTCTGATTCGTTTTGATACCAACCGATATTCCTTTTCCCCCTCGCTCCTTGTCTCTTCCGGTATGAATGCCTCACCTCCATCCGTAAATATGGGGCTTTCATAGATCAAAGTCTCTTTTTCTTCTGATTTTTTATTTCCAGATGCTGCCTCTTCCGTGAAAAGTGCTTCCTCTGCAAACGTAGGCAGCGGAAATGCCAGACATGACAGAAACATCACACTTCCTAAAAAACCGGAAATTTTTTTGACAGGAAGCCGGAATATTTGGCTCCCATCATTTTTTATCCTTACGTTCTTCTCTTCTCTCATTTTCCTCCTTCTTTATATGCAGATACCAAAGACCAAGGAATCCGATAAACAGACCAAATACCGCAATTTCCGGTCTCCGGGTATCGCCAGTCTCCGGGGTCCTGAGACTTGTCCTGTCCTTCTGACGGACTCGCCCCTCTGTGCTGCCGGAAAATTCCCGCTCATAGCGTACTGTAATCCTGCCATACGTCTTTTCTCGGTCCCGTTCTTGTTTCGATTCCTCCTCCGATTCCGGTTCTGTCCACTCTGCCTCCACCGGTTTCTTCGGTTTGTCATGCGGAGTGGGCGCTGTTGGCTGTTCCGGCTCTGCCGGTCTCTCAGACGTCTCCGGTTCCTTCGGCTCTGTCGGAGTCTCCGCTGACGCCGTTGTCTCAGATTCGGCCGGCTCTGTCGGCAGCTCCGGTTCAGTAGGTCTTTCCGGTTCGTCCAGTGTTTTTCTGCGGTCTGTCATCTCGATTTTTATAAAGCTTCCATCTATTGGCACTGTAAATTTGATGGATTCAGCGATCTCATACCCATCCGGCGCAGATATTTCCGTCAGGATATACGTCTCTCCTGCTGTCAGCGTTCCATCCACAAAATGCGGAGCTTTTCCTGATATCCAGGAATCGATGACCGTTCCATCCACCGTTTTTAACTCCAGGGACGCTCCAGGCAGTTCTTCTCCCGTCGCCATATCTAACTTGCTGAACTGTGCTCTCGTCTTTTTATTCGTAATCGAAAGTTCATACAACTGGATCACCGCTTCTTTTTCCCTGTCAAATACGATAGAAAACGTCTCTTCCGAACACCCATATCCGGGTGGAGACTGGATCTCCTGAACCTCATACTCGTACATGACCCAGGCACCATTTTTCAGATAACCGATCGGTAGCTCCGGTGACAGCGCAATTCCGTCCGCACCTGTCATAAATACCGTCTTTTCTCCCGTCTGTACGCAGACCGCCTCAAACCATGCCCCGGAAAGTTTCAATTCTTTATCTTCCGCATCTGTCTTTCGGATCCTGATCCTGCCACATGCTATCTTTTCTTCTGGTTCCCGTCTGTTTTCCACCTCATAACGGACGATATTCTCCGTCTGGTCTACCGTGATAAGGATCGGTTCCACTCCCTGATAACCGTCCGGAACTCTCGTCTCAAGAAGTACATATTTTCCTTCCGGAATCCGGTCAATTCGGTGCAGACCGGCTCTCATATCATAACTGGTCATTCCCGGATACCTCTCGGATGATCTGTCATGATAGCGGAACTGGTATTCAAACCGCGGTGACAGCTGACCGTCGGATGTTAATCTTTTCGGATCTCCATCAACTGTGACTGAGACCCGCATTCTGCTTCCATCCGATAATTCCCAGATCTGTGTGATGATTTTTCTGTTTTCCGTCGCCATATCCTCCAGAAGTCTGGCATCTCCTGAAGAGACTCTTCCCTGAAATTCCTTTTTCCACGAGAACTGCCGGAATTCATTTCCATACTGTCCAAACATCTTTTCATACGCCTCTGGAATCGCCGGAACATATTCCGACAGATCATCCGCCTTCCAGCTGTCCACGATTCGGTCTTTCCGGTACAGATAAGCGCCGTTTTCCGTCTTTGCTCCCCCATTCTCATCCAGAACTGCCTCACAGAGGACAAACTCTGCTGCGGCAGGCCAGGATAACGGCTCTTTCTCCCCGGATGCAATTCTCTCAAGCTTAAAGACCTCCAGCTTCGTATGATCGTCTTTCAAAACAAAGCTCTGCAGATTTCCTGTTTCCTCCACTGTAATCTCCATGGATGCAGGAATGTAGCCACCCGGTGTTTCTAGTTCCTCCAGAATATAATCACCTACAGGAATTCCTTCAAAATATTTCGGTTTTTCATCCGTTATCCACATTGCAGTGACTGAAGCTTTACGGTTATCCACAGGATCTTCCGAGTTCCACACAGCCGGTGTCTCCTCTGCCTTCACGAGATAATATCCTTTAGGATATTTATCCTGATCGGCAGTATTTACCCGCTTTGCCTTAAACAGCGCAAGCTTCGCCCCTGTTACAAAGGTCTGGCTGTATGTGCCCCGGATCTCTGTTCCTGTTTCACTTGTCTCCATATCTGTGCGGTTTTCTATCTTCTGGCGGTAATCCTCCGTTCCGTCGATTTTTGCGATCTCCACCTTTGTTTTTTCATCCGACAGGAGTACTCTCTGGACCTCATTCGTCTCCTTCACTTCCACTGCTGACGGAAATGTGCGGACATAGCCATCCGGCGCTTCCAGTTCTTCCAGGATATAGCTGCCCGGGATCACCCGCCTTAAAAGGTCCGGCTGTCCGTCCGTACTTTCATCCATCCGTCCATCCTGAATCGTTTTTTCGCCGCTGATCCACACATTTGGAATCAGATAGGACTCTCCTTTCCTGTGCTTTAGCGGCACGTCATCCGCCTCATTCTCCGGATTTCCCACATCAAGCAGCTTTTCTCTCTCATTTAAATGATACGCAGCCCGGTTTTCCATCTCCAGAAGCTCCTCATACCGGTATGTCACATAGTCCCCATCCCGGTCATAGACCGGCTCACCCTTTTTATACAGAGCTCCGCTCTCCGGATAATATTTCACCAGGCCAAACTCATCGAGAACCGGTTCCATCCATTTTTCAAAAACCCCTGTTTCCGTGTTCCATGTTCCCGTAATATAGGCATTCTCACTTCCTTCCATGATCTCCGCCGGTCTTCCCGTCAGTATTTTTCTTCTTCCAGTCAGATTTCCCGCGGTGTCTGTTTCCTTTACCACGGGCCATACATAGAATACCTGCTGTTCTCTTCCATTTGATCCGATTTCTGTCTTCTTCACATATGCCAGGCCTGTGTAGGCATCAACCTCCGCATCCCTGCACAAAGATCCATCGAGATGAAACAGTGTGGTCTCCGGATCCGTTGCAGTAAATACCTTCGATTTCCGGTCATACACAAGTTTTGTAAAATCGCCTCCCGATATTTCAAATACCGGCTGTCCGTTTTTCAACGCATAGATCGATTCTGTATCAAAGGTGATCTTCTGTTGCCGTCCTTCCCGGTCATAGCCGTAGAAAGTCCCGTCTTTTCCCTTTTTTATCACATCAAGATTTCCAAGATCATAGAATAAGACCGGTGTATCCCTTCGCTTCACTGTCTTGATTTCCCAGGTATCTTCTCCCCGCATCTCATCTACTGACGCTCTGTCCCGGGAAAATTCCAGCTTTTCTCCGGCATATCCCTCTTTTACAACAATATCTGTCACATTTCCATTTCTGTCCCTTGTGACCTCAACACCTTCAAATGCATGATCCTGTGAATCCCCGGTCTGATTGACCCGGATCGCATCGTAAAGTGCAAGCTTGGCTCCTGTTACATACGGATTCTGATGATCTGCCGCCTCCAGTTTTCTCGTCACATAACCATAACCCTGAAAGATTCCATTCTCATAGACAATCTCCACCCGTTCTCCGCCGCGTTTCCTCTGCTCCAGCATCTCCAGAGTCCCCTTTTTCCAGCCAAATCCCTGGTATGTACCTGCATGATTGTAGGCAAGATCTAGATTCTCAAGCCCGTACTGTGCACGAAGTTCCGATATCGTTCCTTCCACTCGCCCTGATACTTTCATTCCACGAATTGAGTCTATTGCCTTTGTTTTTGAAATTTCCAGAATTGTTGCGGTATTTTCCGCATATATTCTGGCAGTATCCGTGACATTTTCCGGGTGGATTCCATCCGGATCCTGCTCGTACCCGTAAACTGCTGCCGCCGTTTTTCCTTCTGTCCAGCCTCCGGAATACAGGATCCGGTCACTGTAAATCTCTACTGCCACAGGTCCTGAACGCACATACCCGGCCGGCGGCTTCACCTCCGCCAGCACATAAACCCCCGCGGGAAGCGGATTCGGTGTTTTTGCATATCCAACTGCCTGGAGAATCCCCTTTTCCTCGATATCCCGAATCGTCGGGATCGCCATGAGTGTTCCTGTCTGCAGCCCATTTTTATCCGTAAAGCTTACCAGATCACTCTCCTGACAGATCGGTGTTCCGGCAGGGACCGTTCCATAGAAAAGCTCTCCGGCCCCGGCTGCCTTTCTCGCAAATGTCCGGATTTCCTTTGCCCCCATCGCCTCAAGAAAATGCTGGCTTCCAAGGATCATCGTATCCGCCGTATAACATCGCACGGCACCATCCCCGTCGTCCGCCTCATTTCTTTCCGCCCGATAGACTCCAAATACCGCGTCATCATGAAGGATCGGCTCTCCAGTTTCCGCGTCAAGCTTCTCAATTCTCAGATTTGAGAAATACTTTCGATTCAAAAATGTCTTTTCCCCATAACCGGCCCAGACTGTATCCTCCTTCTCCTCATTCGGATCCACAATGCTCCATGGAACAAGCATCGACGCATATTCCCCGTCATAGGCAGTCTTTATGCCTGTCATCATCTCCTTTCCCTCTCTCTTCGCTCCATTTTCACTGTCCGCCCGGTAATGATAGTACTGCTTTACCTTCTCATTCCCGTAAGGTTCGTAATGCCCTGCTCTCTTTTTCTCAGAAAGTCCATACGGATAGACTTCAAAATCCCCATCATTGCTGTGGGCACATATCACATACTCCCGAAGTTCCTGTTTCTGATTTTCCGCCGACTCCTCGTTAAAGCGTATCAGATATTTTTTTGCAAGATCCCACGGAGAATCTGCAGTCCTGTATACATACTTCTCCTTCCAGTCATCTCCAGCCTCAGTCTGTCCGCCTGCCACTGGAAGAAATATCTCCTTCGGCGCATCGATCTCATAATGCCTATTCTTAAAGTCAAGAAGCTCCGGCGCATGGGGCTGTTCCTCCACGATTACATATTCTCCGTAAGGAAGATACTTCGATACCGCTGACGCTGCCTCTTCCTGTGCCTGTCCATTTTCCTTCCGGACCGCCAGAGTCATCCTATCCCCGTCTAGTCCGCCATTCTCTTCGCAGTCCCAGGCAATCGCATAGATTTTTCCCAGATCATACTTGAAAAACGGCTGCAGATAGTCCTCCGCTTTCTGGATCGCAAGATAGAGCGCATGATCATATTGCTCATCCGAATATGCGTTTTCTCCCTGTTTCATTTGTTCCTGCTCCGCTTTCAGATACCAGTCAACGGCAAACTGCCGGACTGCGTCCGAGCGCTTTGCATTCTCCTTCGCGTATTCCGAGGTATTGATCTCATTTTGCTTTCCGGTAATGAGACTGGCCGCAAACGGTTTAAATGATGTATTCCACAGGAATCCCCTTCTCTTCCAGCAATCCGTGTCTGCCGTCCGGATAGCTGCAAAGAATTTCTCATAGTTATACCCTTTAACCGTCCCGGCTTCCCCATGATCCGGATCTATTTTCTGCTCCACTGTCTCCAGTACGTGGCGATCCGCCTTTTTCGTATAGATCTTCTGGACCAGCTCCGGGAAGTTTTTCTGGTATTCTTCGATCTGTACCGTTTTCCCGTTTTTATCTACCCAGGAAATCTCTCCGTCTTTTGTGCAGAAGATCCGTTCCAGATTAGACTTCAGATAAATTTTAAACCGGAAATTCCCGATGTTTCTCCCGTCATCCGTCTTTTTCTCCACCTGCACCTTCTGCTTTACAGGCCGCTCCAGTACAAGCGCAGGCGAGAGCCCCGTATCTCCATCCTCGCTGATCTTATCCTGACCGCGGTATACCAACCGCCTTGCAATGATGTAAGTGTCTGAAACGTCTTGATTTTTTGAGACTGACACAGCAAGCGCTGCCCCCGAGAATTTCACAAGATATTCCGCATACCCGATCCGGTCTCCTGCCTGGTATCCCCAGACATTCGCGTTTCCGATCCTCTGGATCTCCTTTTCCGTCAGAGCATGACTTTTTTCCGGAAGTTTTACGATAAAGTTTAAGGTGAGGCTCGTCTTTCCATCGGTAAATTCCTTTCCGAACGAATCTTTTCCGGAAGTCCGAACCTGAATTCTGTATACACCATTCTTCTCCCTCACCACGCTTTGAATCTCCACATCTTTTTCCACGAGTTCTTTTTCTGTTGTGATTTCGATCTTATCTTCCGTTCTCGTCAGCGGAACACGGTATCCATGTGCCGGATCTCCCGACAGGTAATCAAGCACCTCTTCTCCCTCTTTATGATAAACCATGACCTGATGCATGATCTCTGTCAGCTTTCCATCTGTTCCCGGCATCAGAGCCGGTGTCAGCGTCGCATCGAGATAATATCTTCTGTTTCCAGCGGACCCAATCACATACTGTCTGTCGGTCTGGAACCGGAATTTTCCGCTATTTTTATATTCCTGATACACCCAGCGGAGATTTACCGGATCCTCGTACACCGCATAGACACTGTCCGGCGTCTTTTTCCCATTTTCCACTTTTGAGGTAAAAAATCTGCGATTTCCAATAGAAGATGCACCTGCATACAGCGTTACCTGATAACCAGCATCCTCTTTTCTGATCCCATCGATTCCGCAAAAGTTCCACTGGGGATGTTCCTGATACCAGGTGAAAATGCTTCTCATAAGATCCAGAACACAGGAATTCTTTTCGACAGGCACTGTAATTTCCTGCACCGCTGCACCATACACGGTCTTTTTTGCCGGCTCTCCCGGATCTGTTGTCATTCCCCAGAGATCTTTCTGGCCCTTTTTTACTCCCCGGCTATAGACCGGCACATCCTCCAGCGAGCGGATACCTCCGGCCGTAACCGGAACTTCATACCCGTTTCTTCCAAGGATCTCCTCTGTCTGAGCCTTCAAGAAGAGAAAGCTCTCCGACGTTTCGTCTGAAAGGTCACAGTCCTCCAGTTTCACCTGAAACCGCTCATCTTCCTCATTGACAGACAGATTTGAAAGGCTCATCGGTATCTTTTCCGGAATCTGTTCTGCCTTTAAGATCTGCGGTTCTATCCGGCTCACCGGTTCCTGTCCGGTAATATTTCCCGCCGCATCCCGCTCCGGCTGATAGAGAAGATCACTGGTATCGCTCTCCGCCCGTTTCCATACGGTTCTCCCGGCCCCATCTTTTACAATCACCTCTTCTGTTCCCGTCACGTGAGGTCCTGTCACCAGCTCCTCCCCTGTATCAACGCGGTAGAATTTCGTTCCTTCCGAAAAACCATAGGCAAAGATCTCATAACCTCCATCTCCATTTTCCCCTGCTGTCCCCGCTGATGTGACCGTAAATGGAAGTTCATCATATCCTTTTCCACTTCCATCATCTCCCTCCATTGCCGCTGTGAGTTCCGGCATCGTGACCACAGCCGTTCCATTTGCGTCCGTCACAGATCCTGGAGTTTCAAAGCCTGCTCCCCGGTTGGTGATCTCCTGATCCATTCCGTTTACCGAAAGCTCGTATCCCTCACTTCTGGAAAGTTCTTTTATATAATATTTTCCCAGAATCAGCGGTCTCCCGATCCACCAGTTTCCGTTCTTCTCCATGTTCTCCTGATACAGGTTTCCCGGCCCGTTCCAGGAGATATCCGTCCTTTTTCTGATCTTTCCGGCCGTATAATCGTACTCCACCCCCGGTGCTTCCGTATAACACAGAAAATCCGCATTTCCATCCTGATCTGTTGCTGCCGTTGCCACAAGATCATTTTTCTTATAGACAACGCCGGTATTGGTCAGAATTCCGTTTCCTGTCACCTCCGCATCAGGATGAACGATGTCTTCCGCCGCAAAAAGGCCATAAACGGCCCCTTCAAGTGTTCCGTCTCCTTCCGTATCCCCGTAGGACGAATAATCATCCGCTTCTCCCCTAAAGAGATCTCTGTCTTTTTTCGTGATATGGATCCGCCCCTCAGTTCGATGGTCATACACATGCCAGGCATCCCCGCAGTCCTCAGCGCCATTACAGTGCGAATACTTTTCGGAATCCCTGGGATCCAGATGCCGGATTCCATCCTCCTCTGCATCCGCCAGAATATCCTCAAAGTCCCCAACGCCTTCAAACTCTCCCCAGCCATCGGATTCTTCGCCATCATCAGCTTCATCCCGGCTTCTTCCCATAAACCAGTCGTAAAACCGATCAAAAATACTCTTCTTTTCTGCATTGGACGCCGTTGCCTTAACCGCAGCTTCTTTAGTATCTGCTTCCGCATTAGACGCCGTTCTCTTCATAATTGTTCCCGCGTGGCTTTTTACCACCGGTATTTTTCTCTCCGAAACAGTACTCCCACCTGTCACTCCATTTCCCGAATACCAGATATTTTCCGTGATCTCACGACTGCTTCCGGATCGTTTTTCCGCGTTTACTCCCGCCTGGGAAGAATCCGTCGTGATCATCTCCACAGGGATATCATCCAGGTGCAGGTCATGGAGGATATATCCGTTTCTTGCCTGGATCTCCTTCCATGTATAGGTAAACCTCAGTCCGATAAACCTCCGGTATGTCTCCTCACAGTCCGCCTTGCAGCCGGATTCCTCTAATGCGTCTTCGGATGCAGCCCGGAGCTTTCGCTCATTTCCAGCACTTTTCTGGCTTCTCCCATCCGGTTCTCCGCTTTCCAGTACCTCCTGCACCTCATCATAAACGCTCTCATCCGCGAGCCAGTGAAAATGGCAGCCGCCTTCCGCCTCTGCCTCACAGGCTTCCATCAGCTCCATCCACTGCTTTGCCGCAGCCCTGTTATTATCCCTGGTCTGTTCCGCGGCCTCCTCATAAGCATCGCTCTTTTTCCCGTCCTTATCCCCGGAATCCCCATCTTCCTGGTCCTCCGGCATATTTGCCCATGACGGCGCGGCATGTCCGTCACAGTATGTCTTTTCATACGCATACTTTCTGGTATCTTTGTAGATTATCTCCCCTTTTCCGTTCGTGGTTCCTTCCGAAAACACCTGAAAGCCGCTCCATGGACGAAAGCTCAGGTTCTTTTCCGCAAGTTTTCCCTCGCCGTCCGTCTTTGAGATCTTTCCTCCGTCCTCAAACCTTTCATACAGATAGAACTGGCTTCCCTTGAGCGGCATTCCGGTCTCACCGTCATGTTTTACAAGCCTGACATTGTAATCCGCTGAAAATGTCTCCTTATGGCGATAGATCTGAAATTCAAGCGTCGGCGTCTCCACACCATATTCCGGTATTTCCCCGTCACCCAGAGTGCCTGATCCGCCGCCTTCCCCATCCTGGCTGATCACCAGATAGAACACCATATCAGACGGAATGATCCTCATATCCGCTTTGTAGAGTCTCTGATGTTCCGGCGCGTTGATGCAGACCTTAAAGTCCATCCACTCCCTGAGATATTCCGGATTCCAGCTGCCTTCCGTATACCAGCCGGAATTGCCTTTCATAGTAATCTTATACCGCACCGTTGTCTTGTTGTATTTCTCTTCATCCGTCATATTGCTTCCGACAGCATTCTCATTTGCGGTCACCGAACCATTGTTGTGGATCCGGATCGCATCCCCGCTCCAGGTCACCTCATACAGATTTTGTCCCATCACCGATTTCGCGATATTTTTATCCTGGGATGCGTCAAGCCATCCCACGTTTCCCCCTGTGGATCCATTGTCCCACACACTCTGGGGCTCGATCTTCGCGATATCCCGGATAAACTCTTTTCCGAGAACAAACTCCGTATCCAGGGCGCCAGGTCCGTCAGAAAAAGGCAGTACCTGAAATGGCACTGCCGTATCTTCCGAAGTTGCTCCCCTGATCGCATCCGGAGCTTCTTTTCCCGCCGCCAGCCCGACGGAGGACGCCTGCTCCATAACAGCGATCGCGCGGTCTTCAATTTCCGGATTGTCAGCCACCCAGGCAAATTTTGTCCCTGCATCGTCTTTCACATACTTTACGATATTGGCACTGGACGTCGTAGACGCGATCTCCGCATAAAGACCCGGATCAAACTTTTTTGCCGCGTCCTTCAGTGCCGACCAGTTGTCCGGATATGCCCAGAATAACCGTTTCGCCTGCGTTTCCGTAAGTGGAGACGGCATCGTATCAAACTTATACATATCATACCGGTCGACCTTCTTCCAGCCTTTTCCCCCATCGAGGCAGTAATACGGGGCCGTCGATTTCTGCGGCCACACATCCGATGCCTCGGACGGGAACGGGAGTGGAATCCCCACTCCCGTGATCGTCATAATGACTGCCAGAAATCCAGCCAACCATCGCCTTCTTCTTTTCTCTTCCATACTGATCCCCCGCCATTATTTCTTTCCAATCGTCTGTACCGCACCTCTGACACACCATGCGCCTGTCTCATCCACAGTGTAGCCGTCCGGCGTCACACAGTCCGCCAGCATATGTCCGTTTTTCTGGTCCATATAGTAGCATTTTCCATTGATCCAGTTCCAGCCTTTCGTCATCCGCCCGGTCGGTCCCAGGTAATACCACGCTTCTCCTTCTTTTATCCAACCAGTCTGCATTTTCCCCTGGCTTCCGTCATTTGTCTTCTGGAGATAATACCAGCTTCCATCTTTTTCATCGAGAAACCACCCTGTCTGCATCCTGCCGTCAGCCGCAAAATGGAACCATGAAGTCTTTTCCTGTCCTTCTTTCGCATATGGGTTGTAGATCCAGGCCCACTCATTGGCATACGTTCTTCCGCCGGAAACAAATTTCCAGCTTCCATCCTCCTGCTTTCTCCACTCACCGGTGACACTGCCCTTTGGCTGTTCCCCTGTGTTCTGTGCCTTTTTCAGCACACTTCCCGTTCTTCCGCCGCCGGAAGAACGTCCTCCTGAGCTGCCGGACCAGGTCTTATCCACAAGCTCAAACTTTAATTTCACAGGAATCTTTTTCTCCAAAGCCCCAGCACTGACCGTGATCTCGTCCTCATATTCCGCCGTATACGGATATTTCTTCATCCCCTCCGCGATCCAGAATGCCTCCGTACTTACTGATACCGCACCGTTTTCTACCTTTACAGCACCATTTTTTACGTTCCAGTTAAATTCGAAGCTACCGTCCCCATTTCCTTTTAACGCTTCCTGCGGTATCAGCTTTGCCGTAATCTTCTGTGCATCCGCGCCCTGCCATATGACCGCCGGGTTATATCTCGATCCCGTTTTCGTGAGTATCAGGTCAAACACCAGCTCTCCCTGATCCACCTTGATCTCCTCCGGCATCACCACAGTCCTGTCATCTGTCACAAAATCCACTTTCACGCTGCAGACTGCCGACTGGATATTTCCAAGGGCATCCTTTGCCGCCATCACTACCTCCGTGCTTCTTGTTCCACACCCAGTACGTTTCTCATAGATATGTTCCTTATGAGCCGCTTCATCCGCCTCTATGAGATCCAGGATCCATCTCGTATCCTTTTTCGCCATCACCTTTGCGTTCCGGTAATCTCCGTCCGCGATTCCCTCTTCCACAAAACCGGCGTCCACCTGGATAATGGCATTATCGCCGACGGTCCAGCTGATATCTTTTTTATCGAAATAGTCCGGTGTAAAGGATCCTGACAGGATCTGCGGCGCGGATACCGTGATCGTTTCCTGCGGCTTTTTCCTGTCACCGGTCAATGTTCTTGTCACCATAAAATTCAATGCCGCTTTGTCGAGAGTCGCGCCTTCCGCTGCGATCTTCGTCCGGTCCTTGATCTGGAATGTCACCGGGATCCTGCAGTTTGCGGTCACAGACTTCTCCTCAAAGCTGGATGCCGGTCTCGTCTTTGCTGTCAGAACCGCAAGTCCGCCCTGGGTACCGTTTCCGTAGACCGTATCCTCAATGGGGTACCGGTACTGTTTCTTCGCCTGTTCTGTCTCCGCTTTCTCCACAATATCCTTAAAGAATCCTGCATTCAGGTTCAACTCGATGGATGCGCTCTTTTTCGTATATCCGGACTCATCCTCATCATCATTTTTCTTTAAGATGATCAACTCATCGTCATCCACACTCCATCTCACCGCCTCATCGGCGACATCGTTGTTCTTATCGACCACAGCCTGGATCTTCACGTCCTGGACCTTCGTTCCCGCCTCCAGCTTTCCGTTTAAATATCTCGCCAGCAATTTCCCCGCGGTATCCCTCACTTCCGTGGTGATCGACGGGTTCATCCGGTCCCCGGTGCGCTCCTCGGTGACCCGGAAACCAAATTCCTGGGGCTCTACCCGCACACCTGCTGCCACTTTCTTATAGACCGCAGAGACCTCCGTGTCATGTTCCGGCATCACAAACTGGTAGGAACCGCCTGTCTGATAGGTCATCTTCCTTCTACGTCCCAGGGAATCTGTATAGGTCGGCACACCATCCATCTGGAACTTTTCTGTCTCCGTGTTCTTTGGAGCCGTGAGGACTGTAACGGTATCTCCGGCAGCCACCGCGCCCCGGTATGCTTTGTGGAATTCCTTGCTGTAGGCAGACGGACCTCTCGCCGTCAACACCGCCACATCATAGAAATTCCCTGAATTTGCCGCTGTATCCACCTGAAGGACCGACAGCAGATATCCCCGCATTGGTCGTCCCACGGAATTCGGCGCGAAATGATCCGGAGTATAGAGATCCTGTCTCGCCGCAGCCTCGGTATCCACTACATGGAGAACGCCGTTCTCGAGTTCCTCATAGAAATAGAGTTCGTCCTCTTTCTTCGTGTTCTGTCCCTGCACCAATGTGTAGAAATTATCTCCTTTGTTCCAGAAGCCAATATGGGCATCGTAGGTGAACCGATTGTCATCCGAGACACCTGAGCCGCAGACACCGGCTGCAATCTTCTCCTCTGTATCCGCGAACAGGTACGCCACATCCGCTCCGTCCTCAACCCCATAACGGAAGTGGAAGCCAGTATCATGAGTTCCAATAAAAGTTCCCTCGCGCGCCGCACTTCCAAGCCCGGAAGATGCGATGGTCCCCTCAAACCGTGCCACCTTCATCTTTCCGGAAGCGTATTTTCCCGTGATACCGCCGATGGACTGAGAGCCGCTTCCGCCGATGGTTCCCATCACATGCGTATTGAAAATATCCGCGGAATTCTGGAATCCCACGATTCCGCCCACATAGCCGCCGCCCTGGATCCTGGCACTCAGACTGTCCCCTGTGTTCACCTCACAATCCGCGATCAAAGACTCTGCCGCCCGTCCGGCAATTCCCCCGGCAAAGCTCTCCTTTCCGCTTCCCGTATCGATAGCCACATGGTCGGAAATACAGTTTTCCACCACAGAGTCTTCCAGGACATCCGCAATAACTCCACCGGCTGTACCGGTAGTCCTCAATGTACCGTTTACTGTCACGTTCCGGATCACTGAATGTTTCGCACGGCCCGCGAGAATTCCCCCATTCTCCTTTACCGTGATCACATGCCCCGGCTTTACCTTGAGCTCTGTGATCTCCGCGTTCTCCACTGCGCCGAACAGTCCCCCAAAGTCCCAGGACGGCTGGTACATGCGGAAATTGGACACAGTTTTTCCGTTTCCGCTAAAATGCCCCTCAAACGGCGATACTCTTCCGGCCCGCATATCCGCCCCAGTGTGATAGAATCCGATAGGGATCCAGTTCATTCCACCGAGATCAATATTTTTCCCTAACTCAAACCAGGCACCTTTATAATTTCCCGGATAAGTGCCCTCTCCACTTCCAACCTCCATTCCCATGGACGCAAGGACAGCGAGCCCAATGAGGTGCTCCTTCGTTGTGATCTGGTACGGCTTTTCCTTTGTTCCATCCCCAGTTCTTCCACTTAAAAAGCTCATATCGCCCACATCAGCGCCCCAGATCTCCTCATCCGCAGCGAGCACAGCAATATTTTCCACGGCATCCGATGCCGTCGCCGTTCTCTCCGCCGCTGTTTCCACACTTCTCAAAACTGCCATTCCTCTTACCGGTGTTCCAAGCGCCATGCAGAGTCCTAACCCTGCTAACATCATCTGGCTCTTTCTGCCTCTGTTTTTTCTGCTCTTCTTCATTTCTTTTCTCCCCTCTATGCCTGCGGCAGACAGAATGCCGGGCAGATCCCGATCCCAACATCTGACACATCCGCCTGTCTGAAGCATCCATTTTCAAGATCTACAACATACTCCCTGTTTCCATATACAAAACTGCCTCTTTCATCCACCTCATAAGCCGGTGTCCGAAGCCAGAACCCCCTGCTGTAAGAACTTCCCTTTCCTTCCGGATTCCAGATCTCATCCCGATACCGGTATGCTTCCTCCAAAGACAGCAGAAAGAATCTGTCCCTGCAGTCCTGGTATGGCAGCAAATGGCTCTCAAGACCATCCAGACGGCTGTCAGCAAAATCACCATCCCCTGTTTTCCCTGTAAATGCCGTCAAAGCTCCCGTGTATACAAAAGATGCATCTGGAACCGCAGTCTCTGCCTGTTCCCCCAGCCATTCTCTCACCCGGGATTTCTTATAGTTATTGTTTTCTCCAAACGGAAGTAAGATCCGCTCCTCATAAGTACTGTCCACATCGGACCGAATCACATTTTCCGCCAGAAACAGCGCACGTTTCCCATAACTGCCTCTGCCGTCCTGGTAATCATCATCGATACATCGAAACCGGCATACTTTTCCCGCAATCTCCCGCGAGACCACATCCCCGGTCCTCCATGCAGCCCGGTCTTCCTCCTCCCCGAACTTGTCTCCCGTTCCTGGAACGGTATTTTCCCCGGAATCCGGCGCCCGCCCCCGCCATTCAAAGCCGATCCGGCAGTCCGTAACCGTCTCACCGTTCACATTCCTGGTCCCCAGATCCAGCTTTGAAATATTTACCACTCCGGGAAACATCTGCGCGATCACCAGCGTATCGAACGAGCTGTCTTTTCCCGTTACCACAATTTCCTGCCGCCCTTCCCGTTCTGCGGCAGATACCGTCTCCATCAGAAACCGCCTGCCCGCTTCCCGATCCCTCAGGATCACAGGTTCTGCTGTCAGAAATTCTGCCGTTCTCTCCGCCGCGTAGGGAACGAGTTCTCCCCGGCAGCTTGTGAGTACAGCAAGAGAACCGGCCGCAGCAAGCCACTTCGCCACTTTCTTTCGATTCATTTTTCCTCCTGGATATTCCGGCTAAAGCCGCCGGCGGCTTTTCGATAAAGCAGATAATATCTGCCTCCAAAGATTTTTAAGACTTCCAAAAGATCTATTATGATTTGACTGGAACTCCCCAACTGGTTCGTTCCTCCGTTTGTCCATAACTATATCACAGGCCATACCCGGAATCCATATCGGATCCGTAAAACCAAAGCCCCATTATTTAGCCAGTTTCACGAAAATATTTTTGCATTTTCGTCACTTTTACCATACCATTTTTTCACCGATGCCAATAAAAGCATTATTTATAAGCATTTTTCGATGTCAAAAAAGACAGGACATGCCGCGCACGTCCTGCCTTTCACCTGTCTTACCACGTCTCCACCGTCCGCAAAAATTCCTCCATCGAAATCACTCCGGCGCACACAAGATCCGCCAGCTCTTCCCGCATGGTCCGCATCCCCTGTGTCTTCACCACATAATCCTCGATCTCCCACTCCGGCCGGTTTTCCGCAATCATCTTCTTCAGTTCCCGGTCCATCACAAATATCTCATGAACCGCAGTTCTTCCTTTGTATCCTGTATTCCGACAGAATTCACATCCGCGTCCGCGCCTTGCGCTCCGGATCTTTCTTCCAAACAGCTTCTGCTCCTCATCCGTAAGTTCCACCGTCTCCGCACAGTGCGGACATACCTTTCTCACCAGTCTCTGTGCCGCCATGCCGCATAAACTGTCCGCCGTGAGATACGGCTCGACACCCATATCTGCCATTCTCGTGATTCCGCCCGCCGCGCTTTTCGTGTGCAGAGTCGAGAGCACCAGATGACCGGTGATTGCCGCGCGGACACTGATTTTCGCTGTCTCCGGATCCCTCGTCTCGCCAACCATGATAATATCAGGATCCTGTCTCAAAACGGCACGGAGTCCTGCTTCAAAAGTAATCCCCGCCTGTTCATTCACCTGCATCTGGCTGATCCCCGGAAGATATCGCTCCACAGGATCCTCGATGGTCACGATATTCACCGGCTGTTTCGCGAGATATTCCAGGATCATATATAATGTGGTAGTCTTTCCGCATCCTGTCGGTCCTGTAAGGTACAGGATCCCGCCCGGACTTCTGAGGATCCTCTTCATCTTCTCATAATTTTTCTCACGCATTCCAAAGGTTTTGCCGTGATCGATCTCCGTTTTCATATTCAGGAATCTCAGCACCATCTTCTCGCCAAAGATCGTCGGGACCACGCTGGTCCTCACATCCAGGCAGATCCCGTCGATCATCTCCTTAAAATGCCCGTCCTGCGGCACTCTCTTTTTCGCAATGTCCATTCCGCTGAGGACCTTCGCCCTCGTCACCAACGGCTGATGCATTTCCTTGTCATATTCCCGCACATGGAGCAGCATGCCGTCCAGTCTCATCCGGACGACCATCCGGTCTTCCTGCGGTTCCAGATGGATGTCACTGGCATTTTTCCGGTATCCCAGATTTAAAAGTTCCTCAAGGAGCTTCACCGCAGATCCGGCCTCTGCCCCATAGCTCTCCATCTCCTGGACCTCATTCTTATTTTCCTGTTTTCCATCTCCGCCTAATATGCCCAACATCCCATTTTCCTCTTTCTATCATAACTCATTCCCCTCTCGCTGACGCAGACGGTTCGTGAGTTGCTGTCTGTACTTCGGATCCGCGGCTGCCGGGGATTGTATCCAGCACCATCTCCGGTCTGCACACTGCCATTCCTCTCATACAGGTCCTTTTTTCCATCCATCACCCGTACCGTGACAAGGACGCGGCCAGACCGGCTCTCTTCCACCTCAATTTCCGGTTTCAGCGTATCGATATGAAACGCGTCCATGGACAGTCCGTCCAGTTCTTCCACTTCCACAGCACCTGTCTCCAGCCGGTCCGCCACATATCTCCATGCCGCGTCCCCAAGCATTTCTGCCTGCTCCTGTGTCCTTGCGTGATCCAGTACCCACACCGCCATCCGCCGCATCGGAAAGATCATAAGGAGCAGCATACTGAAAAGCAGCATGACGATCATGATCTCAACCAGCGTAAATCCCTGCCTATGACCATTCCCCATCTTTAATACTTCCTTTCACCTGTCTCTTCTTCCGAAGTCATGGACACCCAGAATCCCGAGACCTGGACGGTTCCGGTATCCGACGTTTCTTCCGCGAAATATCCCGATTCCAGAAATTCTTCTCCATCAACCGCCAGATGGATCTCTGCCGGTTCCCCGTATTCCGCATCTCCCATATGGCGTTCCAGTCTGTTTCCTGCCCCATAAATCTCCCGATACCGTTTCACGGTCTTTGAATAGCCGGAGACACTGAGAAGCATCGCCTCAGCTACCAGAAGAAGGATCAGAAACGCCGTCATCAGCTCCACCAGTGTTGAGCCATTCTCATTCCGTTTCCATCTCTTTTTCATGGCTTTTCCTCCCCACTCCGTTCCGCCGAAGACGGCGTACTCACGAAAACAGGGGCCATGGGGATCAGTCTCGACGCACCTTCCTTCCGGTCATTTACAGTACAGACCGCCTGTAACACAAGTCCTGAACCGTCCTCTTTCCAATAGGAGGAGATGACTGTCTCGATCCTCTTTTTCTCCCCATTTCCAGTCTCTGCCCACACTGCCGCCTCCGTCTCCGGAAGTCCCTCCGGTCCCTGTAATTTTTCAAGGATTCCTGTCGGCTCCTCCTGACACATATTCTCCACAAGGATCTGCACCACCGCCTCGGCTGCCAGCCTCGCTTCCGTTCCAGCAGCAAAGTTCAATGCTGAACGATAGCGCCTTGCCCCAGACGAAAAGAGAAGTGAGGTAAATGCCGTGACAAACAGCACGGTCACCAGAACCTCCGCCATCACAAATCCTTCACTCCGGTTCTTTCTCACCGCCACTCCCTCCTTATCGAATACTTCCATACATGTTCCACATCGGCTCCATGATTCCAAGGATCAGGATTCCGGTAAAGATCCCGATCAGCAGGATCATTACCGGTTCCAGCAGGTTCACCAGCTTATTCAACGCCAGATCTGACTCATGTTCATAGCTTCCCGCGATCCGCTCCAGCATTTTATCCAAGTGACCCGCCTCTTCTCCCGTAACGATCACCGCCGCCAGTTTCTTTTCAAATCCACCACTCTCCCGGATTGCCTCGCTCAAAAGCATTCCGCTGCTCACACACGCCATGATCGTCCTGATCTCCCGGTCCAGATACCTGTTTCCGATCGTTCCTTCCGTATATTTCAGGCAGGATGTGATCGGAAGTCCACTGGAATAAAGGCTGGACATGTTCTCACAGAATCTTGCCGTACAGATGATCCTTATCTGCCGTCCGACCACCGGAAATTTGCAGATTACCCGATCATAGCTGTAACGAAACCATACTCTTTCCGTCAGGATCTTCCATCCTACCAGGATCATAACGGCCGCCACTGGCAGGAAATAGCGGTACGCATACAGAAAATGGCTGATCCCCATGAGGATTCTTGTAAGAAGCGGCAGCGTCACATCCACCAGGAGCGGCTCTAACGTCGGCAAGATCTCCAGAAATACGAACAGCATTAGAAAGATCATCATCAGAACCAGGATCTTCGGATACAAAACCGCGCTGCGGATTTTTCCCTCTGTCCTGTGTTCTTTCTCATAATGGACCGCCAGCCGTGCCGTCGTCCTGACAAGCTGGCCGCTCATCTCCGCTGCCCGGATCATCTGGATCGCCGGTTCCGGAAACCGCCCGGTTTCTTCCATGGCATCCCCGACGGTCTTCCCCTCGGTCATGAACGCTCCCAGTTTTCGACACGCCAGGCAGAACTCCCGGTCGGTATCATCCTGCTGCATGATCTCCAATGTTTCCGGAATTGATAATCCCGACTCCACCAGGACAGAAAACTGCCTGAAAAACTCCGACAGCCTTTCTGCTCCAAGCTTTTTACACTTTTTCATACAAAGCTTTCCCCCCTATTTCCGTGCTGGACGTAGCCGCCTGCGGTAAAACAAAACGGCGCAGTTATCCACTGCACCGTGTAAAATCAATATTTTTATGATGTTATTCAATATTTTTATGATGTTATTTTACGGAATCTTACAAAACTTGTCAATGTATTGTCCGCAGACGGTCTACTTTCAATATCTTCGCCGTTGCTTCGCATTCCAAATCGGCAAATCCACTACCACCACTGTATTGTACGACTCATAGCCGCACCACCCGGTCACACACCTTCTCCAGAAGCTCCGGCGAATGGCTCACCGCAATCATCCCCATCTCCCGGCGCTTCAGTTCCTTCAAGACAAAATCCCAGATCTGTCCCTGTGTAATAAGGTCCAGCATCGTCGTCATCTCGTCCGCGATCAGAAGTTCCGTCCGTCGCCCCAACGCTCTCGCAATACAGAATCTCTGAAGCTCGCCGCCGGAGACCTCCACTGGGAACCGGTCTTTCCACTCGTCCCGGATCCCAAGTCCCGCCTCGATCCGTGCCCACTCGCTGGGGTTCTCAAAAGTCCAGTCGCCTTCCTCCAGAACCGTACTCAACCGTCTCTTCGGATTCACCGAGAGTTCCGGATGCTGCCATACCATCTGCACCGGGCAGTAGCCACGAAGCTCAAGAACCGGCATCCCGTCCACAAGAACCTCCCCCGAATCCGGCCTCTCGTACCCCGCCAGAATCTTGCAGAGCGTCGTCTTCCCGTATCCGCTGGGCGCCATGATCCCCACACTCTCTCCGGGTTCCACCGTAAGGTTCACATGATCCAGGATCTGTCTCGTCCCTTTTCCATATTTAAAAGAAATATCTCTCGCTTCCAGCCTCATCTGCCGTATTCCCTTCGCATGTCCTCTAAGATCTCCCCCATATCGCAGAGCTGTTCCCCATCCTTCTTCCAGTTCTTCGGCATGGACCGAAACAGCGCCTTCGTGTACGGATGTTTGAGATTCCTCTCATCCTGAAATGCCGCCGCATCTGTCTCCTCGACGACTCTGCCGCCGTAGAGCACGATGACCCGGTCAGCTGTCAGGAGCGCCAGCTCCAGGTCGTGGGTGATCAGCAGCACGCCTGCCCCATCGTCCGCCATCTCCCGGAAATGTCCCATGACGCGGGTTGCCGCCTCCAGGTGAAGTCCCGGTGTCGGCTCATCCGCGATGACGAGCTTTGGCTTCTCCATCACCGCCGTGGAGATCAGGACACGCCGCGTCATGCCGCCGGAGAGCTGAAATGGGTATTTTCCCCGGATATCCGGGGCTAAGCCATAGCGCTTCAGCACCGCCAGGCATTTTTCCTTCACAGAAACATCCTTTTTCCCGTTCTGGATCTGATCCCCGATCTTCATAAGCGGATCCAGGTAAGAAACGCTCTGGGGCACCAGAACAATCTCATGTCCCCGGAGTCTTTTGATCTTTTTTTCCGTAAGCGGCTCCCCAAGAAACCGTATCTCTCCGTCCATTTCACTGTTGTATGGAAGAATTCCCATGATCGCATGGGCCAGCAGACTTTTTCCCGAACCGCTGGATCCCACCACCGCGACGATCTCACCACTTTTTATTTCCAGATCCATCTTCTCCACCGCGTGGATCGTCCGCCTGGAAAATCCCCGTTCATACTGAGTGAAGGTGACGGAGAGGTCCTTAACTTCCAAAATCGTATCATTCATCTTCCCCGCCTCCTTACTCATGAACACTGCCCGGATCCAAAAGTCTGCAGAGTTCCTGTCCGATATAATGAAACAGAAGCACGGTCCCAACGAGAAAAAGTCCCGGGAACAGCGCCAGCCACCATTTTCCCATAGCCAGATATTTCATGCTTTCCGAAAGGATCACTCCGACGGCCGGACTCTCGGAAGACAGACCGAAGCCCAGGAACGTGATGCTGGCTTCATGCAGGATCGCATGGGGAAACATGAGCACCAGGCCCGTGATAAACTGCGGAACAAGATTCGGTGCCATATGGGAAAACGCGATGTAAAATTTCCCTTTTCCAAGCTTTTCCGCGATCTTCACATACTGACTCTGCTTCAGCTGTAAGACCTCCCCGCGGATCAGTCGCGCCAGGGATGCCCAGTGGGTAAACGCGATTCCGCAGACAACGCCCCAGAATCCACGCCCGCAGGCAAAGGAGATCAGGATCAGAAGCAGCATATGGGGAATTCCCATGACGATATCGATAAGCAGCCGCACCGCACTGTCCACGAACTTTCCGAAGACCGCCGCGCTGAGTCCCAGTACAAAGGCCATCACCGCGCTGACTGCCGCCGTCAGAAGTCCGATCCGGATACTCAAAGAAAGTCCCGCAACTGTCCGCACGAACATGTCACGTCCCATCCAGTCCGTTCCAAAAGGATATTGTATACACGGTGCCAGATTTTTTCTCGTAAAATCCGTCCTGATGGCAGCTTCCTGCCAGAAACTTCCGAGCACCGCAATGACCGCTAACAGAACAGCCGCCAGGATCAGAAGCGCGAAGCTCTGTATTCTGCGATTTTTCTTCATCAGCGCTTCGCCCCCTCTCGGATCCGCGGGTCGATCACGCCGTAGAGAACATTCGCCGCAAGGTTTCCCGCCGCGACGATCACCGCTGTAACCACCGTGATCCCCAGAAGAAGCGGCACATCGCTTCCAAGTCCTGCCGTCACAGCCGCCTGGCCCAATCCCGGATAGGAAAATACCTGTTCTACAAGGACGGAGCCGCCGATGATCTCACTCACCGACGCGAACTGCAGCGTCATGGCCGGCAGAAGAATGTTCCGAAGTCCATGACGACGTAAGATCGACCAGTCCGACTCGCCTCTGGCTCTCGCGAACAGCACATAGTCGCTCTCCATGACCTCGATGAGCTTTTCCCTCGTGTGCAGGGCGATGGAGGAAATTCCCGTGATACTGAGGGCCGCCGCCGGGAGAATCGCATGGCGGATCCTGTCCGCAATGGAGATCTGCCCGGCATCCATGCCGATGGGCACACTGAATCCGATGGGAAACCAGTGAAGCTTCACCGCAAATACCATAAGCAGCACCATTGCCACCCAGAATGCCGGGGTGCTGGCCACAAACAGGGAATATCCCGTCACGATCCGGTCCATGATCCCACCGCGCTTTTTTCCTGCGAGAACGCCGAGGAAAAAGCCAAGAATACCAGAAAACAACCATGCCGTGAATAAAAGCCAGATGGAATTCATGACCTTCTCCCCGATGATCTCTGCCACCGGACGGCGATATAAAAGGGATGTTCCCATATTTCCGTGGAGAAAGTCTTTCAGCCAGTTCAGATACCGCTCCACCGGAGGCAGATCTGTTCCCCAGTAGCTTTTCAGCTTTGCGATCTGCCCCGGGCTCATAGAGCCCAGAGCTGTCTGTCCGACATTTGTCTGAAGCGGATCTATGGGTGAGACCGCCAGGAGCCCAAACGCCAGAATGCTTACCAGAAGCACCATCAGACACATCCGTACTGCCTGTCTGCCAAACCACAGACCCGTTTTCTTTATTTCCATGTCCACTGGTCGACATTGTTTACGATCGACCAGCCATGTCCATGTGGGTGAAGTTTCCAGAGTTCATAGGACTTTTCCAGGTCGCTCTCCGCCAGGGCCTCGTCCATATATTCGTCCACCTTTTCGTTTGCATAAGGGGAATACTCCGCGTATTCCTTTCCCGGTGCCGTGTGGTAAATATTGTAAAGTTCCATCGGTGTGTGGGCGCCCCATCCCCACATAAGCGGCGTGGACTGTGCCCGGTCATAGGCGGTATCCCAGCCGACGCCCTCTGTCGTCACCTTGATTCCAATCTCTTTCAACTGGTTTGCGGTGTCCTCCGCAAGTGCCTGGCGGACGGAATCGCCCGTCGGATAGAGCATGGTGAACTCAGCCCGGACACCGTCTTTCTCCAGGATTCCATCGCTTCCCGCGCTCCATCCGGCTTCCTTTAGGATCGCGGCCGCCATACCCGGATCATACTCCACCTCCGCTGCCGCGTTGTACCACGGCATCTGATCACAGACACTGTAGGCCGCTGTTCCGTATCCGTTCAACACATGCTCGATCATCTCATCCCGGTCGATCGCCAGGTTGATGGCCCGGCGCACATTGATATCGCTGGTGAAATCATTTCCCAGCGGCACTCCGTTCTCATCCGTCTCCCCCGCCGGGATCGCCGGCAGGTTGAAGCCGCGGTTGTCCACGGTCTTGCAGGCCAACAGGGAAAATCCGTCTACGGTCTGATCCGAGTACGCCGCGGAAGTGTAGGCGAGATCTACCTGCCCGGAGAGCGCTGCCGCGTAGGCGGCGTCCTCATCCATAAATAAAACTGTCACCGTCTTCATCTCCGGCTCATCCCCGTAGTAGTCCGGGTTTGCCGTGAGGATCACCTGCTGCCCCTTATCCCACTGTTTCATGATGTAGCGGCCAGAGCCGATCGGATTGGAACCATAGTCCGGTCCATAAGCATGTTCCGGGACGATTCCGGTAATTGCCATCGTATATGGCCATATGGAATACGGGCGGGTCATATCAAATTCCACAGTGGTATTGTCGAGGGCTTTTGCCTCTTCTAACATCGTAAAGTCATTGACAGAACTGGTATCCCGCAGTGTATTGTAGGTAAATGCCACATCCTCCGCTGTCAGCGGTTCCCCGTCCGTAAATTTTACATCGTCCCTGATCGTCACGGTCCATGTCATCCCATCATCGCTGACGTTCATATCTGTCGCCAGATCATAACCGATCGTCATATCTGCCTTTGTTACCGTCAGCGTACTCTGGATCAGCGGCTCATGGACATGTTCCCCCGCGCCCCATCCGTATGCCGGGTCAAATCCAGCCTCAGGCTCAGATGATGGTCCCATTACAACGATAACAGAATCTTTTTCATTATCCTGCTCCATCCCGGCAGCTGCTTCTGTTTTCTCCGCCTCAGAGGACTTTTCCGCGTTGGAGGTTTCTGTTGTTCCCGAACTATTTCCGGCGCAGCCCGCCAGGGAACATACCATTGCTGCTGTCAATGCCGCTGCTATTGTCTTTGTTGTTTGTTTTTTCATGAATTTATCCCCGTTTCTTTTTTATACCTGGTAATATCTAACGTCCCACACAACTAAAAATACCAGAAAGAGGCATACTTTCTGTATGCATCAACCTTCCTGGTATTGTATTATTTGTCTCTATAGACTGTGCATCTGGCTCCGATGCCTGCGTCAGTAAATATTTCTCGGTTTAAACCGCCTTGGGCGGGGAACTCTTTTATGAGTATGGGCTTCAGCCACATAATAGTAATATTATAGTAGACTTTTTTTCAAAAATCAACGTTTTTCCGGTCCATGACCTTGCAGAACGTGATTCCTGCCGCCGTGCTGGCGATGGTCGCGAGGAGCGCCGGTCCTGCGATAGCCGCCGGGCTGACACTGCCGTACTGGCTGCGGTAGGCGATCATGTTGATGGGAATGAGCTGGAGTGAGGAAATATTTACGATCAGGAACGTGCACATCTCATTGCTGGCAGTGCCCGACTGTCTCGCCAGACTGCTCTGCCCTGCCGTATTTTTCCTCTTATCCGGCGCTTTTTCCTCCCGTCTCTCATCCTCCAGTTTCCCCAACTCTTCCATCGCCTTTAACCCTGCCGGTGTCGCCGCCCAGCCGAGTCCCAGCATGTTCGCAATCATATTTGTCGCGATATATTTCCCCGCCGGATGTCCGTCCGGGAGATTCGGAAAGAGAAACCGGATCACCGGACGCATCTTCTCCGTCAACGCCTCGATGAGCCCAGCCCGCTCCCCGATCTTTAAGATCCCGCACCAGAACGACATGATCCCAAGCATCGTAACACCCAGAGTCACCGCCTCTTTCGCCGAATCCAGCAACCCATTCGTCACTGCCCCCATATTTCCATGAAACGCCGCCCAGAAGATCCCGGCTGCCATCATTCCTGCCCAGAGCATATTTAACATAAAAAATCCCGCATTTCTGTCAAAGTCGGCGACGCTTCGGCTGCCTGCACTCGAAGCGCAGATACGCCAAACCACCACCTGAATTTCTTTATCTTATGACAGAAATACGGGATCTATGAACTTTATAAAACTGCTTTCCTGAAAATTTATATTCTGGCTGATTCACATGATCTGCACAACAGCCTCTCTGAATTATTTACTCTCCGCACAGCGCCGCCATAACCTCCGGCACCGTCTCGATCTTCTCACAACGGTATGCATTGCTTCCGCAGAACAGCAGCGCCTCATCAATCTTTCCTTCTGCGGCGTTGATCAGCGCTTTCGTGATGCAATACGGTGTTTCCGCCGGATTACAGTGTTCCAGACACCGGAAGCACCGCTCCACCTTCACCGGTCCCTGAGCAACACGCTCTAAAAACTTATTTTTGATCGCTCTGCCCGGCATTCCAACCGGACTCTTAACGATCACAATGTCTTCCTCTTTCGCGTTGATATATGCCTCTTTGTATGCAATATCCGCGTCACATTCTTCAGTCGTCACAAATCTCGTCGCCGCCTGAACGCCCTCCGCGCCAAGCTCAAACTGGTGCAGAACGTCCTTATGATCAAAAATTCCCCCCGCCGTGATGACCGGGATATGTTTTTTGTACTTCTCCGCAAAGCTTTTCACCGTCTCGATGATTCCGCGGATCTCCTTATCATAAGCCGCTTCATTAAATGTCTCGGCTACATGGTCTGTGTCGGCTCCAAGCTCAGTGAGCTGTTCCCTGGAAAATCCGAGATGACCGCCCGCGCACGGTCCTTCCACTACGACGAAATCCGGTGCTGTGTGGTACTTTCTATCCCACATCCTGCAGATCACAAGAGCAGATTTCACAGAGGAAACGATGGGCGCGATCATGGTACGCCGCTCTTTCTTTTCAGAACCTCCGTTCTCAATCTCCGCCTCCGCGACAAATTTCGGCATGTCGATCGGGAGACCGGCGCCGGAGATGATCACGTCCGCTCCGGCTTTCACCGCCTCTTTCACATAGGACGCGTACTCCTTCGTTGCGACCATGATATTAAAGCCCAGAATTCCCTGGGGCGCTTTGTCCCTGGCTTTCTTAAGCTCGGAATGGATCGCTCTCAGATTCGCCGCCATCGGATTTTTTCCGAAATCCTGATCCTTAAATCCAATCTGGGCTGTGGAAATGATTCCGATTCCTCCCGCCTTCGCGACTGCTCCGGCTAAGGACGAAAGGCTCACGCCGACCCCCATTCCTCCCTGGATCACCGGGTGCTTCGCCACGAGGTTCCCTATTTTTAATGGTTTCAGACCGATTGCTGCCTCCATATTTCCTCCTAAATTATAACTCCCCGTATTTGTTCCATCTCTAACATAACCATATGCTGGTCCGCACGCTGCTGGAGCGCTGCCTAAAATTTCCGGAATCTCTCATACCGGCGCTCTGCTAACGTCTTCCCGTCAAGCTGTGTCCACGCTTCAATGAACTCCTCCATGGCATTCTCCATAGTCTTCGCGATCTCCGGAAGCGTCTCAGGGTCTGCCGGTTCCGGCTCCGGGATCACACGCTCGATAATTCCGAGTTCCTTTAATTCCGCCGCGGTCATCTTCATGACCCGCGCCGCCTCGTCCGCACGCTTGCTGTCCTTCCAGAGGATCGATGCGAAACCTTCCGGGGAGAGAACAGAGTACACCGCATTCTCCATCATCCAGACCTCGTTCGCCACAGCCATGGCAAGCGCTCCGCCGCTTCCGCCCTCTCCGATCACGATGGAGAGCACCGGAACGGTGAGATCTGACATCTCAAAGAGATTTCTCGCGATGGCCTCTCCCTGTCCGCGCTCCTCGGCTTCCAGTCCGCAGAAGGCTCCTGGGGTATCTACAAAGCACACTACCGGGCGTCCAAATGTCTCTGCCTGCTTCATGAGACGCAGCGCCTTCCGGTATCCGTCCGGGGACGGCATTCCAAAGTTGCGCTTGATGTTGTCCTTTGTATTCTTACCCTTTTCCTGCCCGATCACTGTCACAGGCATTCCGTGGAAGGAAGCGATTCCGCCGACGATGGCACCATCATCTTTGCAGTAACGGTCTCCGTGAAATTCTATGAAATCATCAAAGATCGCACGGATATAATCCGTAGCCACCGGACGGTCCGCCTTTCTGGAAAGCAGGACAGAATCCCATGCGCTGCGGATTGCTCCTGCTGCCTTTCCGGAACCATGATGCGCTCTCTTCGCAGAAGAATTCTGCTCTTTTTCCTCAAAAGCCGCCCTGTCAACTGTGTTTTCCGTTTTCCAGTCCGCAAGACATCCGCTCTCCGGCTTCTTATGAAGCTTTAAGATCATCGCCAGCGTCTCTTTTAATTCCTCACGCTTCACGATCTTATCGACAAAGCCGTGCTCCACAAGGAACTCCGCTCTCTGGAAACCTTCCGGCAGCTTCTGCCCGATGGTCTGCTCGATGACACGGGGTCCCGCAAAACCGATGAGTGCCCCCGGCTCCGCGAGGATGATATCTCCTAACATCGCGAAGCTTGCCGTAACGCCGCCCGTTGTCGGGTCCGTCAGGACACTCACATAAAGCTGTCCCGCCTCATGATGTCTCTTTAAAGCCGCAGAAGTCTTTGCCATCTGCATCAGGGAGACCATGCCCTCCTGCATTCTCGCGCCGCCGGAGCAGGCGAAAAGGATCACCGGAAGCTTTTCCTCCGTGGCGCGCTCCACGGCTCTCGTGATCTTTTCACCCACGTTGTGGCCCATGCTGCTCATCAAAAATCTCGCATCGCAGACACCGACAACGGTCTTCTGTCCGTGGATCGTGCAGGATCCGGTGACGATGGCCTCATTGAGCTGTGATTTTTCACGGGCTGCTGCAAGCTTCTTCTCGTATCCTGGGAAGCTTAACGGATTGGAGACCTGCATGAACTTGTCCCACTCCTCAAAGCTTCCCTCATCCGCGATCATCTCGATCCGGCGGTACGCATGGACACGGAAGTATCCGCCGCACTTCGGGCAGATATAAAAGTTCGCCCTTACATCGTCCGTGTAGATCGGCTTTCCGCATTTATTGCACTTTTTCCACAGCCCGGCAGGAATCACCGGCGCGTCCTCCTCTGCCGTTCTGGCAGATTCCTTTTCTCCCGCACGGTATTTCATATCGATCTTCGTATATGTTTTTTTAAACATATCCCTTAGCATATATAAAAGCTCCTTTCAAGACTGTGAAAATTGCACGTTCAGCCATGCAGTCTTCTTGTTTTCATGTTCCATGAAAACAAGAAGCTCGTGGCATTCCGCATATACATAGTTAGTCATAAACGTGCTTATGCAAGCAAGCTTGCAACACACGTCTATGCCTAACTATGTGCATGGCTGAACTGGTATAATCCTATTCTTTGGTATACTCCGGAAAATGCGACGGAATGAAGTTTGTATCCACATTTCCCGCCTGAAAATCCGGATCGCTTAAAATATCATACTGGAAATCCAGATTCGTATTGATTCCCTCGATGACAAGCTCCCCGAGGGCGCTGCGCATCTTCGCGATGGCGGACTCCCGGTCCTTGTCCCGCACGATTAGCTTTAAGATCATGGAATCATAGTTCGGCGGTATCCGGTAATTGTTGTAGACCGCCGTGTCCACACGGACTCCCCGGCCACCCGGGAGATGGATATCTGTGATCATGCCCGGGCATGGCATAAAGTTCTTCTCCGGATTCTCCGCGTTGATCCTGCACTCAATGGCATGGCCGGAGATCTTAATGTCCTCCTGGCTCACGGAGAGCGGTTCCCCCGCCGCGATCTGGATCTGCTCTTTGATGAGGTCCATGTCCGTGACAGCCTCCGTCACCGGATGCTCCACCTGGATCCTCGTATTCATTTCCATAAAATAGAAATTTTTATCTTTATCTAAAAGGAACTCGATGGTTCCCGCATTCTCATATCCGACCGCCTTTGCCGCGCGGACTGCCGTCTCACCCATCTTTTTCCGAAGCTCCCCGGAGATCGCCGCTGACGGGGATTCCTCAAGAACCTTCTGGTGTCTCCTCTGGATCGAGCAGTCGCGCTCACCGAGATGGACCACATTTCCGTAACGGTCGCCTAAGATCTGGAACTCGATGTGGCGCGGATTCTCCACAAACCGCTCGATATACATGGTATTATCGGAAAATCCCTTGACGGATTCCATCTGGGCATTTAAGAAGTTCGCCTCGAAATCTTCCTCCGACCTCGAAACGCGCATTCCCTTTCCGCCGCCGCCGCTGGACGCCTTGATCATCACCGGAAAGCCGACCTCTTTCGCGGTCTTAAGGCCTTCCTCCACAGTGTAGACCGGCTCTTTGCTTCCCGGAACCACAGGAACGCCCGCCGCCATCATAGTTTTTCTCGCCTCGGACTTATTTCCCATCTTGTTAATGATCTCAGCTGACGGTCCGATAAAGCGGATATTGCACTTTTCACAGAGCTCCGCGAAGCGGGCATTCTCAGACAAAAATCCGAAGCCCGGATGGATAGCATCTGCCTTCATGACAACGCATGCGGTTAAGATCCGCTCCATATCGAGATCGGCAACCGTCTTGATCCCCATCTCCCGGCATGCCCGGATGATCCGAACGGCGATCTCGCCGCGGTTTGCGATTAAAATCTTCTGAAACATCTCTTCACCAGTCCTAACCGATCATAAATGTGAGTTCCGCAGATACCGCGACTTTGCCGTCCACGGTAGCGACCGCCTTTCCAACACCGACCGGTCCTTTCTGCTTGATGATCTCGCATTCCAGACGGAGCTTGTCGCCCGGAACTACTTTCTTCTTAAACTTTACATTATTCATTGCGCCGAAATACGCAGTCTTTCCTTTGTTTTCCTCAACGCTTAAGATCGCGACAGCGCCTGTCTGTGCCAGCGCCTCAACGATCAGGACGCCCGGCATGACCGGCTCCTGCGGAAAATGGCCCGCGAAATACGGCTCATTGTATGTCACAGATTTATATCCGACAGCTCTCACGCCCGGCTCCAGCTCCTCGATGCAGTCCACAAGAAGAAACGGATGTCTGTGTGGGATGATCTCCTGAATTTCTTTGATTCCTAACATGATTTTTATCCTCTATCCAATCTTTCACAGCCCGCGCGGCAATGCGCGGGCCGCCAAACGGTTATCTTTATTAATTAACGAATCCGGAATAACGGCTGACCATACTCAACCGTCTCCTCGTTCTTCACAAGGATCTCCTCCACGATTCCGTCATACTCGCTCTCGATCTCATTCATCAGCTTCATGGCTTCCACAATTCCGATGACCTGACCTTTTTTCACGGTATCTCCGACTTTTACATAGTCCTCTGCGTCCGGTGCCGGGGAGGAATAGAACGTACCCACAAGCGGACAGGTGATCACTTTCTCGGAGATTCCGGAAATTTTCTTTTCCGCATTTTCACCGGAGACCTGCTCCATA
>PPYE01512142.1_pt1 | contig 33294 bp, 24 predicted proteins | sample 1559881 | NCBI WGS metagenome assembly PPYE01 (sample SAMN08240022, study PRJNA423297) | Human gut metagenome, whole genome shotgun sequencing project.
TGCTTCGGTTCGCTGTTTCCGCCACTGGCGGCGCTCACCTTTGCAGCATCCAGTATTATCTGCGCTTTTGGCTTGGCATTTGCCGCACCTCGCTCGCCGTATCGGCACTTAGAATTATGCGGTATTGCCCTAATTTCAAACTTACTTACGGGTTTTTCTATGAAATTTTCTCAAAAACTTGTCTGCATCATGCTGCTGGTCATCGCCGCGTTTTTTGCCGTGGGCGGTGCGGTGCTGGTCAACGGCAGCTTTATGGACCGCCTGAGCGCAGCCGCCGAGCAGGAACAAAGCATGCACGCCATGCTGTGCGGCGTGGTGGAGGATTACTACCTGGACCAGACCGGCCGCGGCGAAGATACCTGCGGGGATGATTTTATCACCGCCGCCACCTGGCGCGCAGGGGATCTGGCCCGTGGGGTTTATTCCCAGGGGCTGTTCCGCGCATCCGCTGACCCCGCCCAGGACGAAGCCTATGCCATATACGGCCTGCAGGACGGCCAAAGCATTTTGCAGTACGGCCCCAATGTAACCCGCACCTACCGCAGCGATCTGCTGGGCGGCCTTGTGATGGTAACCACCTTTGATGTAACGGAGATTTTTGCCGCGCGCAACCGCAGCCTGCAGCGCTTTTTCCTGCTGGAAGCTGCCGTGGTGGCCGGGGCTGCCGTGGTGGTCTGGCTTGTCAGCCGCCGCCTGACCCACCCACTGACCGTGCTGACCGCCGCCAGCGCCCGCATTGCCGCGGGTGATTATGCCTTGCGCACCAGGATGCACACCGGGGATGAGCTTGAAATCCTGAGCCAGGGCTTTGACCAGATGGCCGGTGCCGTGCAGGACAAAGTGGAAGCTCTGGAGCTTTCGGTCCAGCAGCGGGATGATTTTGTGGGTGCGTTTACCCATGAGCTCAAAACCCCCATGACCGGCATCATCGGCTATGCCGACCTTTTGCGCAGCATGCAGCCAGACCCCGAAGAACAGCGTGAAGCCGCCGGGGCCATCTTCCATGAAGCCCAGCGGCTGGAAGCCTTAAGCGGAAAGCTGCTGCAGCTGATGGGCCTGGGTGAGCACGCCCCCCAACTGGTACCCGTGCAGCTGGATTCTGTTTTTGCCGAAGCGCGCCGCGCCGTTGCCCCCGCTCTGAACGGCTGCATTCTGACCATGCAGTCCAACGGCCTGACCGTGCAGGGAGATGCCGACCTGCTGTGTGATCTCGTCATCAACCTTGTTACCAACGCCGCCAAGGCCAGCACCCCCGGCAGCGCCATTGCGGTCTGCGCCGAACAGGCAGATGGTTCCATCCGGCTGACGGTTCAGGACCACGGCCAGGGCATCCCGGCGGACAAGCTGGCCCGCGTGGTGGAGCCGTTTTATATGGTGGATAAATCCCGTTCCCGCCGCCAGGGCGGCAGCGGCCTGGGCCTGGCCCTGTGCAGCCGCATTGCCCAGGCCCACGGCGGAACGCTTGCCATGGAAAGCGAGCTTGGCAAAGGCACCACCGTAACCGTCACCCTGCCCGCACCGAACCAAACCGCCGCCGAACTCGCACAGGAGGAACCCGTATGAAAACCACAAAACGCGGCAAGCTGCTGATGCTGGCCTGCGCCGCCCTGGTGGCTGTACTGGCCTGCCTGCCGCTGCTCTGGTTCCGCGCACAGGATGCCCGTATGTTCGGCACCGTCAATCAAAGCTCTGGCCTGTATGAATCCCGCGAGGTCAGCGGGGATGATTTTTATCTATTACAGCAGGTCAAAAACCGCACCCAGATGAACCGCACAGACTGGATGGTTTCCGCCGGGCTGGACGGCACAGCAGCCCTGTATACCCCCGCCGGGAACAGCCGCTACAACATGACCTCCAGCGATACCGCCGCTGATTTTGCCGCCAGCCTGCTGACCCAGCTCCATGATGCCGAGGTATTGCCGGACACCTGGTACCATGTGGCAGCCGATAACCTGAGCAGCTACAGCAGCGGCGAGCTGTATACTTCCAGTGATTCCCTTGGCATTACGCGGCTGCTGCGCTACCCCCATGCCGCCTATGATGAAAGCGACCCCGAATACAACGAATCCCCCACATTCGCCCTGGATTATGATAATAAAACCGGCCGCCTGCTGAACCTGTGGGTTCAGGCCCCGCTGGACGATCCCACCCTGCTGTCCGGCAGCCCGGTATCGCTGAATATCTCCGACCTGCTGAACGCCTGGGTGCAGTGGGAGGGCCTTACCGACCTGGGCGACTGGACCGTGCCTTACGGCAGCGATTACGCCGAAACCGGCCTGTACAGTGCCAGAGGCAACGCCCTGCTGACCTGTGTGTACGGCTCCTTTACCCTTGACGATGTTCCCCGCGCCTATTACAGCATGCAGCTGACCTGGCAGCCCTATGCCCCCACCCCGCAGCCGGGCAGCACCGATCTGCTGCCCGCCGAGCCGCTGCCAGAAACCAGCGATTATTATTACACTGACGTCATCGCTTACCAGTGGGACGATGACCGCGCTGCCGCTGTGTTTGATTATGATGCCAACCTGATCCTTCGCACTAACCTGAGCACCGGCGTGCAGACCGTGTTCTGTGATGTGCCCGGCTGCACCCATACCACCAGCAGCTGCCCTGCCCGCATCACGGACCAGATGTATTCTCTGGTTCCCGCCGGGGATTGCGTTTACCTTGTTTACGGCACCTATTCGCCCACAACGGCAAAGGGCGCTTCCGGCGCGGATATCAACGCCATGTCGGACGATGAGATCATGCGCTGGGCGCGCGCGGCAGATGCCGGGGTTCCGCTGGCCCTTTATACCCAGGAGCTGGAGCCTTACACCCAGGAGGATGTTACCGCCGCCCGCCGCCGGATGCAGAACGCCTTTGGCCAGGGCCGCATTGAAATGCTGGACGGCACCACCCGCACCGAGCTTGTCCGGCTGGATCATGACGCCGTATATATCGGCGGCTGCGATTCCACCTATTTATACGGCATCATGCGGAGCCAGCAGGGCGAAGAGCCCACCCGCTGGTTCCGCATGGAGCGCACCACCGGCCAGTACGAAACCATGCCCATCCCGGATACCGACCACCTCTGCGGTGTCTGGAACAACCAGCTTGTGCTGTTCCGGGAGCGCTGCGCCGAACCGTTCACTTCCGATAAAATGTCCGATTACAGCCTGGCCGGCAGTTATTCTTCCCGGTTCCAGAACACCAGTTATGACGTTGTGCTGTACGACCCCGTCACCGCCCAAAGCCGGCGGTTATACAGCCTGAACGAAAATTCCGGTTCTTTCACCCATGCCGCGCTGTATGGGGATTCTCTCTATCTGAATACCAGCATTTGGGAGAATCCGGATGATACCCCGTTCAACGCCATCCGGCTCAACCTGCGCAACGGGGAGCAGACCGCGCTGGAATCCCTTTTGGGGATCGACCGTTCCGATTATCCTTACGGTTATCTGTTGGGTTCTTCCACGGTTGCCAACCTCTACTCCCAAAAATGGGGCACCATGATGCTGTTTCGCTCCAACAGCGGTCAGGGCGGCGAAAGCCTGCTGCTGAACTTTGCCGCCGGCAGCGTGTTCCACACCAGCTGGCAGGCAGGTGAAAGCACCTATATTGCCGCCGAATCCCCTGTAGGCCAGTTGTTGCTGCTTTCCTGGGTGTATGATGATCTTTCGGACAACTGGTTCCAGACCTACCAGCAGTACCTTGCCCCCGCCAGTGATCCCACCATCATGACCCCCGTTGCCATGTGGGAACCGGGGCAGTAAACCTCCGCCCCGTAGGCGGTCGTAACCAATTTTTTACCAGTGTAAATTGATGGTTTGTTCACGGTTTGTTTACGTCGCGGTGGTTGTTATTGCCGGGGCAGTGTGGTATACTCACCCCCAAGATGTATCTGAAAGCAAAGAAGCCGACGAATTTTTCGCCTTTTCAGCTACACCCTAAGAAAGGGGGAATCTGCATGAAACATCTGCGTTCCTTTTTTGCGGTGCTACTGGCCGCAGCCGTCTGCGCGGCGGTGGTGCTGTTTTCCGGCTGTGGGGCATCCGTTCAGGTGCAGCAGCTTACCATCCCCGGCGAGCGCGGCAGCATCCATGCCACGCTGACCACCCCTGCCAATGCCGAAAACATGCCTGCCGTGGTGATCTGCCACGGCTTTACCGGCAACCGCCAGCTGGACGGCCACGCCAAGCCGCTGGCCAAAACGCTGGCCCAGCACGGCATTGCCAGCATCGCCATTGACTTTGCGGGCAGCGGCGAAAGCGAGGAGCCGTTCACCGCTTACACCCCCGCCAACATGCGGGATGATATCACTTCTGCCATCACCTACCTGACCGACACTGTGGGTGCCGACCCGGAGCGCATCGGCCTGCTGGGCCACAGCATGGGCGGCCGCGCCGTCAGCGTCTACCTGAAAGATTCCATCAAAGCCACCGCCCTGTGGGCACCGGCGGATAACACAGGGCTGGACGGGCTGGAATTTCTGGACCACAGCGCCGAGGGCCGCCAGGCTATTTATGACGGTGCCATACAGAACGGCGTGCTGGACCTGCCCAAGTGGGGCGTAACGATCAGCGCCGATTTTGTGCAGCAGGTTGCCGACCAGGACCCCACCGCCAGCCTGCGCACCTACAACGGCCCTCTGCTGCTGGCTTATACCGCCGGGGATGCCGAATTGCTGAGCCAGACCACCATTGACCTGACCCGCCAGGCTGCCGCCGAACACAGCGGCCCTCTGGTGGACCTGACCGGCCAGTATGAGGACGCCACTCACAATTTCACCGCCGCATCCGGCAAAAAAATCGACGATTTCTCCGTCCGCCGCCGCATTGAATCCGCCACCGCAGAATTTTTTGAAGAATATCTATAACCCATCCCTATTTGCCGCCGCCCCACCGGGCCGCGGCATTTTTTATGATAATTTTAAGGTTCATGGCGCAGAGAACCCCTGCCATATATCCCTCAACAAAATTTCATTCCCAGCCCCCTCCGGGACGTCGAGGACGCCGTCCCCTACATATAGTTTCATGATTCATCACAAATTTATTTTGCTCCATTCCCCACGCACCGGCGGGGTCAGGTGACCCCGCCCTACCGAACCTTTGCAGCCCCCCTTTCCGGCGGCCAGAGGGGTGGCTGCCCTACCCACCACCTTTCCCCGCCCCAATTCCTAATTTCTAATTCCTAATTAACTTCTACCTCCTAACTCCTAACTACTTCCTTCGCCCCACCGCAATTTTACAACTCCGCCCCCTTTCCGCCGGGGGTAAAATGTGATATAGTATAGAGGTATAGGATTTTGTCAAAAAGGGAGGGCTGAAATGGCACCCATTATCCATACCGTCAACCTGCGCAAGGTGTATGCCGTGGGCAAAGAACGGGTCGTTGCCCTGAACGATGTTTCTATCTCCATTGAAAATGGGGAATTCTGCTGCATCGTGGGCCAGTCCGGCAGTGGCAAAAGCACCCTGCTGAATCAGCTGGCCGGGCTGGAAAAACCGACCCGCGGCAAGGTATTCATCGGTTCGCACGAGATCAGCGCTATGACCGAAGATGAGCTGGCCAAGTTCCGCCAGGCACACCTGGGCTTTATTTTTCAGAGCTACAACCTGCTGCCCACCATGACGGCGGCCGAAAACGTTGCTCTGCCGCTGATGTTCAAGGGCATTTCCCGCTCCCAGCGCCTTGCCATGGCCCGCAAAGAGTTAAAAAACATGGGCCTTGGCGGCCGTGCCGAACACATGCCCACCGAGATGAGCGGCGGCCAGCAGCAGCGCGTGGGCATCGCCCGCGCCTTTGTCAGCAAGCCGCGCGTGATCTTTGCGGACGAACCCACCGGCAACCTGGACTCTATCACATCCAAACAGGTGCTCTACCGCATGCTGCAAATATCCAAGCAGATGGGCACCACCTTTGTCATGGTCACCCATGAACCGGAGCTGGCCTCCTGTGCAGACCGCATTATTACCATTCTGGACGGCAAGGTGCAGTCCGATGTGGTGCAGGATCCCGCCACAAGGGAGCGCAACCGCGAAGCCCTGTTCGCCAGCCTGGAGGGCAACATGCGGATTGGCGGCGACTCTGCCAGCGGCGAAGTTCACCAGAAAACCGCAGCCGAGCTTGCCTCTTACGCAGCCCCTGCTGCCGCAGCCCAGCAGCCCGAACAACCCAAACCGTAAATTTTGCCCACTCATTCAGGAATATCAAAGCCATAGGCAATACCGCATAATTCTAAGTGCCGATACGGCGAGCGAGGTGCGGCAGCTGCTAGGCCAAAAGCGCAGATAATACTCCTACCGTGACCCCCGCCCCGACGGACAACGGCCAGAGTGCCCCCAACAACAGCGGCTCGGCCTACATCATTGCTCAGACCGTGACCGATGCCGCAGGCGGCGAGATCACCACCATTGACCGGGACAGCCGGTTTAACCTGATTCTGCGCGTGGCGGATTACGGTGCTTACAACAACTTCATTCCCGCGGACCAGATCTCTGCCCGCATCAACTCCTCCGCGTTCACCTTTACCGGCAACGCCGAAGTTGGCCAGCTGTACGAGGAAACCGATGCCAACGGTGCCGGTTACTACAGCTATGTACTGCTGTTCCGCGATGTGATCTACAACGGCGGCGGCAACAGCGTGCCCATCAACCTGAGCTACCTGAATTCCACCATGGCGATGCAGCAGCTCAGCGTTACCCTGGGCCAGTGTGTGGACGAAGACCCCGATACCCCCAACCTGATGATCCGCGCTTCCAGCTACGGCAATGAAGCGGTTGTGGCCGGGACGCCCTTTACCCTGACCCTGACCCTGTACGCCACCGGCGGCCAGGAGAACCTGAACGATGTGGTCATCTCGCTGACCCTGCCGGACGGCATCACCATGACCAGCGGCAGCCTGAGCAGCTACCTGGGCACCATGGCCCCCAAGTCCACCCGTGATGTCAGCTTCAGCCTGACCCCCAGCGCCGGGTTTACCGGCGGCGTGGCCAACATTACCGTGAACAGCGTGGGTACCGGCGCGGACACCAACAAGGCCGTTACCGGTATGTCCACCACCATCTCGGTTCCGGTATCTCAGCCGGACCGCTTTGAGCTGGGCCAGCTGGAACTCAGCGACAGCATTACGCTGGGCGATTCCGCTTCCGTTACCCTGAACTTTGTCAACAAGGGCCGCGACGCCCTTTCCAACCTGGAAGCCACCCTTTCCGGCGATAATCTGGGTGCCGACACCACTGTGCAGTACATTGGCAACCTGAACGCCGGTTCCTCCAACAGCGTGGATTTTGACATGACCCCCACCCAGGAAGGCACCTGCAACGGTACCATCACCCTGACCTATGAGGACGCCAACGGCACCCTGAAAACCGTCAGCAAAGATTTTTCCTTCTCTGTTCAGCCGGCCATGGACTACGGCAATTCTGGCGATATGGACTCTAACATAGATGACATGCAGCCCCAGCAGACCGGCCTGCCCCTGTGGGCCTATCTGGCAATCGGCGCTGCTGTGATCGTGGTGGTAGTTGTGATCGTTGTGGTGGTACGCAAAAAGAAGAAGGCCGCCGCACTTGCCAAGCTGGAGGAAGGCAACGATGAAGATATCTGACCAGATCGGGCTGGCTGTCACCAACCTGTCCCGCCGCAAGGGCCGCACGGCACTGACCGTTGTGGGCGTCGTTGTGGGCATCTGTGCGGTTATCGTTATGATCTCCATGGGCATTGCGGAAAGCCATAACAACGACGAAATGCTCAAAAATATGGGCGGCCTGACCAAGATTGAGGTATACAACTACGGCAGCCAGAACATCAATGGGCAGGAGGTCAAGCTGGATAACGAAGCCGTCCAGCGGTTCCGCAAGATCGACCACGTTACGGCTGTCACCCCCTATTACCAGCCGGGCCTGAACCTGTATGTAGAAGCAGGCAAAAACAACCGCTACCGCGCCAGTAATGTATGGAGCGTTCTCGGCCTGGACCCGGACACCATGCCCCTGCTGGACAACAAGCTGGAAAGCGGCGACTGGCCCAAAAGCGGCGTGAATTACGGCAAGGATGTGATCCCCGTTGTGGTGGGCAAGGAGTTTTTGTATCAGTTTGAGGATACCCGCCGCAGCCAAAACAGCTCCAAACGCCAGCGCTGGAGCGGCGAAACCGATGCCAACGGCAACCAGCTGCCGCCCTTTGTGGATGCTACCAAGGATACCTTTACCCTGACCCTGACCAATGGTGACACCGAGAGCCCCAAGACCCAGAGCTACACGCTCAAAATCGTTGGCGTTGTCTCGGAAGAATCCGAGGATTACATGCTGCAATACGGCATTACTTTCCGCCTGAACGACCTTCTGATGCTGAGCGAAGCCTACAGCAAGCTGGCCAAAACGGATTTTAACCCCAAAAAAGTGACCTATAACGAAGTGTACATTAAGGTCGATGACATCAAGAATGTGGATAAAATCTGCGATACCTTAAAAGAGGAAGGCTACCAGATCAGCTCCATGGTGGATTACCGCAAGCAGATGCAGCAGCAGACCGCACAGCGCCAGCTGCGCCTGGCGGGTCTGGCGGCCATCAGCCTGTTTGTTGCCGCGCTGAACATCGCCAACACCATGACGATGGCCATTTACGAGCGCACCCGTGAGATCGGCGTGATGAAAGTTCTGGGCTGCGAGATTGGCAACATCCGGCGGATGTTCCTGATTGAAAGCGGTATGATCGGCTTTATCGGCGGCGTAGCCGGTACGATTTTAAGCTACATCATCAGCTTTGGCATGAACAACATGACGATGATCGTATACGGCCTGAACACCCTGCTGATGAAGCTGGGCATCAACGCCACCATCGACCTCAGCTCCCTGATGGGCAGCAGCGATTCGATGTATTACGGCGGTGGAATGTACATGTCTGATTCCGGCAGCGGAACCGTCATGTCCATCATTCCTTTCTGGCTGGTGCTGGCTGCCATCGGCTTTGCCGTGGTGGTGGGCCTGCTTTCCGGCATCGTTCCCGCCAGCCGCGCCGTTCGCATCAGCGCCCTGGAGGCCATCCGGCACGATTAAATCAAATGCGCCTTCCCGCAAGGGAGGGCGCGTTTTTGTTTGAATGAAAAAAAATAAATAATAATAAATAATAAAGAATAATTTCGGTGGACCGCAGAGTTCTGCATTCTATGTATTAACCTTTTAGTTTATAGAGACCATAGGGGGGCGCACATTGTGCGCCCGCCATCTTTATTACAGAGTGTACCATACATCATATCTGTAGGGCGGGATGCCCTCATCCCGCCGCAGAGAGACATCATAAAATTGTACCACCTGCCCACGTTACGGCCCGCCCCACGGGACGATGCAAGCATCGTCCCCTACAAATCTCTTTTTCTGTTCGCGGCAAAATTTTACCTTTCTTCCCCTTCAATACATTTTCTTCCTCGTCATCATACAAAAAACGCGCACAGCGCCCGATATTTATCGGCGCTGTGCGCGTTTTGCTAACTCCTAACTTTCTCCGGTATCTGCGCCCCAATAATTGCCGCAAACATCAAAGCGCACCCTGCCAGTTCTACGCCGGAAAGGGTCTGGCCCAAAATCAGCCAGCCGGCCAGGGCGCTGAACACGCTTTCCATGCACATGGCCATGCTGGCAATGGTGGGGTCAAGTTCTTTCTGGCCCACAATTTGCAGCGTGTAGGCCACACCGCTGGACAAAATGCCGCAGTAAGCAATCGATACCGCCGCCCCCTGGATCTGGGCAAAGGTCGGCGTTTCAAACACAAACATAAAAATAGTGGAAAGGACCGCCGTTGCAAAAAATTCCGCAAAGCTCAGCTGCACACCGTCCAGCCTGGGGCTGTAATGATCCACCAGCATAATCTGGAACGCAAACAGCAGCGAGCAGAGCAGCAGCATCCATTCGCCGCCGGTCAGGGTCAGGGTATCGTGCCCCGCCAGGCACAGCAGGTAAAGCCCCGCCAGGCTGATGCAGGCGCAGATTCCCAGTTTGACCCCCGGCCGCCGCCCAAAGAACACCCCCAGCAGCGGTACCAGCACCACATACAGCGCCGTCAAAAAGCCCGCTTTGGCCGTGCTGGTGGTGCCAATGCCGATCTGCTGTGCCGCCGAAGCCGCAAACAGCGCAATGCCGCAGAACACACCGCCCCGCAGCAGCATCCGGCCGTTGATCCAGAACGGAACACCGGGATCCGCTTTGCGGGCCTTGCCGCGGCGCAGCAAAACCAGCACGATCAAAAATGCGCAGGCCAGCCAGCTGCGGGCCGCCAAAAAGGTATACGGCCCCACATAGCCGCTGCCCACACTTTGCGCCACAAAGGCTGTGCCCCAGATCAGCGCCCCCAGCAGAAGCAGCAGGGTGTTGCGCAGCTGTTTTTTATCAAAGTTCATCTTTTGATTCCTTTTTTTGTTTCAGTCATATCCGCAAAATGCCCCGGCGTCGGTCTGCGTTGACCGCTGCGCCGGGGCACGCTTCATTTTTGGTTATTCTGCATCCGGGGCAACCAGGTCGTCGCTGCCAATGCCCTCAATTTTCACGCCGCCGGTAATGTAGAACATACCAGAGTCATAGCTGACATTGGCCTTGTACAGCCTGCCGGGGGTCAAGCCGGAGATGGTATAGGTGCTGCACTCCCCGCCGGTCGGGAAATACACCGTGGTGCCCGCCACATAGGAAGTGGTTGCCTTGTCCTCCGAAAGTTCCCACAGCGCCACCTTGAACTCCAGAATACCGGTGGATTCGGTGGTGCCATAGCCCGTTACCTGCACGGTATCGGAACCCGCCACAAAATACTCGGTGTTGCGGTTCTGGATGCTGTTAAACGCAACATACAGCGTCCCATCCTGCACCTGTTGGTTCCAGTGGACCGAGGTATCCTGCAGCCCATCCGGGAAGTTCACCTCACCGCCGGGCTGCGCCACAATTTCGTCCGCCTCATCGTCATCGGAACCTTCTTCACGCAGGCCCAGCAGGTCTGCCGTTTTCAAAATCAGATTGCTTGCTACTTCCTTGGGGCTGCAGGCGGTCAGGCTGAGCGCCAGAACCGCTGCCAGCACAAGTGCAGCTGCACGTTTTGCCAGTTTCATCATTCATTGCCCTCCATGGCAGGTAAAGCTGTTTGTAACCCTTTTATTATATCCCAATTCGCCGGGCAGAACAAGTGCTTCTTGGTGAAAACCTGGTAAAACCTAAGGCAACACCGCACAATTCCCGCCTTGCGGCTTAAGCACCGCTCCGGCAGCTGCGGCACGGCATCTGCGTTGCCAGGAATCCGGGTCGGTGGGGTCCCAGCCGCGCTTGCTCTCGTCCGCCGGGTCGGTGTAAATGGTGCCGGGCTTTCCCATGGGGCCGGGGTCATCGGCGTTATCATAGATCACCACGCGGGTGCCGATGGGGCAGTTATCATAGATCCACTTTACATCACAGACCAACAGCCGGATACAGCCCAGGCTGGCCTGGGTGCCCAGCTGGTTGAACTGGTCGTACTCGATATCGTCCTTGTGCTGGCTGTAATACGGCACAGTGTGGAACAGATAGGAATCCCAGATGCGGGTAGCGTACTGGCCATAGCTCGGCCCGGCCAGCAGCCGCCAGTCATAATTGACCGGCGTTGCAAAGAATCCCAGCGGGGTATCCGCGCCGCCGGAGCACACCATGGCCATATACGGCTTGGTGTAGTTACCCTCATCGTCCAGCGCCAGTACCGTCACGGTAGAAGCCGCGCGGTTGACCGCGATCATATAGGGGCAGCCATCTTTGGCACTGTATTTCAGCCCCTCGCTCTGGTAAAATTCATCGGCAGCCAGCTGTTCCATCAAGGCTTTGCCGCGCTCATCCCAAAGCGCTGGGTCCACCACCTGCGGGGCATCCTTGGTGCAGTTTGCGGACGCCGTTGCGGTGGCATCGGCAATGCGCTGTTCTTCCTCGGTCATGGTGGGCTGTTCCTGCTGGCTGTCGCCATCCGTGGTACTGTCTGCACCGTCGGGCGCGGCGGAGCTGGAATCCCCCTGGCTCTGGTTGGGCTTGTTGGTAATGGTGCCATCGGTTTTTACCAGCAAAAAGCAGCCTGCGCACACCAAAATAAACACGGCAATGCAGAAAATCAAGGTGATCAGGGCATGCACGCGGCGGTTCTGTTTGCGTGAAACAGCGCGGCGGCGCTGCATATTGCTGCTCCTGGCAGCGGGTGCAGGGCGGCGCTTGGGTCCCTGCGCCGGACGTTTTTGTTGCGGCATTGTGCAGACCTCCCGTTTATGGTGTCAAAATCGTATGTTTCGGGCTTTGCTTCCCACTGCAGGCGGGCGCGGCCCGAACGGAATTCATTTCCCGTATTCTTCCGCCACAAATTTTTCCAGTGCGGCAAAGCTGCGGCGGACCTTCTCGGTATCAATGCAGTACGCCATGCGGAAGTAGCCGGGGCAGCCAAAGCTGTCGCCGGGAACCAACGCCAGGTCATACTTCATGGCCTTTTTGCAGAACGCATTGGCGTTCTCCTCCAGCGCTTTGGGGAAGATATAGAAGGTGCCGGAGGGTTTAACCACGGTAAAGCCCAGCTTTTTCAGCTCGGCGTAAATCAGCTCCATGTTGGTTTCGTACACGCCCAAGTCGCTGGTTTCGTCCAGACATTCGGCCACGGCCAGCTGGATCAGTGATGCCGGGCAGTTGTGGCCGGTTCCGCGGCTGATCTGGCCGCACATGGGCACAATATACTCGGCGTCCTCGCAGCGCGGGTTCGCAGCCACATAGCCGATGCGCTCGCCCGGCAGGCTCAGGCTCTTGCTGAACGAATAGCAGGTCAACGTATCATCATAGAACTTGGCGGCGTACTGGATGGGCTGCCCGCCGAACATGATTTCGCGGTACGGCTCATCCGAGATCAAAAAGATTCGGTGCCCATACTTGGCGCTGGCGGCGCGCAGGCGGTCGGCCAGGCCGGTCAGCGTCTCGGCGCTGTAGGCTGCGCCGGAGGGATTGTTGGGGGTGTTGATCAGCACGGCGGCGGTGTTCTCATCCAGCATCGCGTCAAATGCGTCAAAGTCAATCTGGAAATCCTTCGTGCGGGGCGGAACGACCTTCAGATTCAGGCCCGCGCCCTCCACATACGGCTTGTATTCCGGGAAGAACGGCGCAAAGGTGATAATATCCTGCCCCGGCACCGCCACGCAGCGCATGGCGTGGGCCAGCGCACCGGCAGCACCCGTTGCCATAAAGATATGCTCCATACCGTAGTCCATGCCAAAGCGGCGGTTCAGGCTTTCGGCCACCGCCTTGCGCACGGCGGGGATGGTCAGCGTGGGGCTGTAGCCATGCAGCGTCACCGGCTCCTTGGTCTGCAGCAGATCGATGCAGGTTTTGGTAAAGTGCTCCGGGCAGGGCACCGAAGGGTTGCCCAGCGAATAATCAAACACATTTTCATAGCCGATCTCGGTCCCGCGAGCCGTGCTCCACTCGGAGATTTGGCGAATAACGGACTTGCCGCTAAGCATATCTTTATAGCGCTGCGCAATCATTTCACAGTTCCTCCCACCGCCATTTTGCAGTTATTTCATGATAACGTCATACAGTTCATCGCTGTTTTCTGCCAGGTATTCCGCCCCGGCCGCATTCAGTTCCTCCCGCGTGCGGAATCCCCACACCGCCCCGCAGCAGGGCAGGTTCGCATTGTGGGCGGTTTCCACATCCACGTTGCTGTCCCCCACATACAGGGTGCTGGCCGGGTCGGCATGCAGGGCCTGCAGCAGGGCGTTCGTGCCCTCGGCGGCGGGCTTGGGGGCCACGCCGGTCATCTGGCCGCGCACGATCGTAAAATACTGCGTGCCGAAATAATCCTTGACGACCTCTTTTGCCAGCGCATCCGCCTTGTTGGAAAACACCGCCAGCTGCACGCCGTTCGCTTTCAGCTTTGCCAGCATTTCGGGGATGCCGGGGTACGGTGCGGTGGTGTCCCGCAGGTGCTGGCCATAATCCCGCTTAAAATCCGCCAGGGCCGCTTCCAGCACCGCCGGGGTGCGCTGGTCTGCCGGGGCCAGGCGCTCCACCAGTTTCGGGATACCATTGCCCACGAAATAGCGGTACGCCTGGCGCTCATGGGTGGGCCAGCCATATTTCCGGCACAGCCGGTTGCCGGCATCCGCCAGGTCAGTCAGGGTGTTCAGCAGCGTACCATCCAGGTCAAACACTACAGTTTTATACATTTTGTAATATCCTCTATTCTCTATACACATTCTAACTTTTCCAACTGATACGGCAAAAGCCACACTTCTATTATAGGAGCATTTTGCCAAAACGGCAACCGCTTTTGCCTGTTGTTTTGGAGCAAAAGTGTAAATTATACAGCGGCAGGGTGCAATATCACGTAAAGTGTGCTACTATATATTTGTATTGCTGGTCGGGAGTGATCCCGCCAAGGGGAGGAAAAAAGATGGACCTGTTTCTTTCAATTCTGAAATCCGTCATTTACGGTGTGATTGAAGGCATCACCGAATGGCTGCCGATTTCCAGCACCGGGCATATGATCCTTGCCGAGCAGGTGCTGAAGTTTGGCTATACGGAAGATTTTATGGAAATGTTCCGCGTTGTCATCCAGCTGGGTGCTATCCTGGCTGTTGTGGTGCTGTATTTCCACAAGCTGTGGCCGTTCTGCAAGGATAATGGCCGCGATACCGGCTTTGCCGCCCACCTGCGCTGGCCCGTGGTCCGGCTGTGGTTCAAAATTATTGCAGCCTGCGTGCCCGCCGCCGTGCTGGGCATTCTGCTGGACGACTGGATGGACGCCCACCTGTATAACAGCGTGGTGGTTGCCCTGATGCTGATTGTGTACGGCGTTGCCTTTATCCTGATCGAGCGCCGCCCGCGGGTGCCCACCACCACCAAGCTTTCCCGCATTACTTACCCGCAGGCGTTCAAGGTTGGCTGCTGGCAGGTGCTCTCCCTGATTCCCGGCACCTCCCGCAGCGGCTCCACCATTCTGGGCGGCATGCTGTGCGGCATGTCCCGCCCGGCTGCCAGCCAGTTCACCTTCTTCCTTGCCATCCCGGTCATGGCCGGTGCCAGTTTGCTCAAGCTGGTCAAGTTCTTTGGCAAGGGCAACAGCTTCACGCTGGATCAGACCGTTGTGCTGATCGTTGGCTGTGCGGTTGCCTTTATCGTTTCCATCATCGCCATCCGCTTCCTGATGGATTACGTCAAGCGCCACACCTTCACCGCGTTCGGCGTTTACCGCATCGCGCTCGGCATTGTTGTTCTGGTGATCTGGGGCGTACAGACCTTTGTGCTGAAAGCGCCCGCCGCCGTGTAACGGCCCGGAGTGTATCTGAAATCGAAAATCTCCCCGCTGCATTTTGTGCATCAGCACATTGCAGCGGGGAGATTTTTTCTTGCCATTTTTGTTTTTAAATCAGAGGAATCCTGGCTGACGTCTGCTTATCAGCTTCTTACTTTTCCACCTGGAACAAATTCTGCTGACTGGTTGCTTTGGCACCGATGTTGTTATACTCCAAATAGAAGTACCCATGCACCCAGGCATCCAGCTCTGCATTCTCGCCGTAGGTGTGGGTCACGCCGTCCGCGTCCATATAGTCATTGGCGGCTGTCACCACCGGGGCCACCTGCTTGAGTGCCAGCAGGTACTGGTAATACGGGGTCAGCGGCAGCCCGGCATTTTCCACCAGGGTGGGTGCCAGCATGCACATATCCATGCGGTTGTACTCGTCGGTGGCGCTGGTCTGGCCTGCGTTTTCCAGCGGGTAGTTTGCCCAGATCAGGTAGGGCGTGCTGCGCTCCAAAATCTGCAAATTGTTCTCATCGGTAAAGGTATGGTCGGCCACATGATCCACAAAGCTGGGGGCGTGGTCGCCTGCCATGGCAACAATCACCTTGCGGCCGGTCTTTTCGTACTGCTCGGTCAGGTATTCGGTCAGTTCGCCAAAGGCACGGTCGGTCATATAGATGTTGCTCAGGTATTCATCCATGATGGAATCATACTCGCCGTAATCGGTTGCGGCATGCACGATATCCTCCTCCGGGGGGTTCATATCGTAATCGCCGTGGCTTTGGATGGAAACCAGGAACACAAACCGCGGCTGGTCCTCCGGCATTGCTTCATACAAACCTTCCAGGTCGCGGTAGGTGGCGCTGTCGGTCTGGTAGGGGCGGCTGCCATAGGTTTCCTTGGTCGGAAAATCATCCTGGAAGTGGGTCTCGTCAAAGCCCAGCGTCAGCCAGGCAGAATCGCGGCGGTAGTTGGAGTTGGTATAGGGGTGGGCTGCCAGCGTGGCATACCCCAGATCTTTCAGGTTGCTGACCAGGCTGTTTGCCTTGTGCAGGTTCAACCAGTTGAACGGTGTGATGGAGGGCATCAGCATCAGCGAGTTGGAGGAAAGCATCTCGTACTCGCTGGAGTTGGTGCCGCCGCCCACATGCGGGCTGATGGTGTGGCCGTAAATGGAGTTGGGCAGGTTTTTGGTCACCTGCATGATCTCCTGGTCAGCCTGCAGGTCCGTTACTAGGTCAAAGTCATAAAAGCTTTCGGACAGGATCAGGAACACATCGGGGTAGTCCTGCTCGTTTGCCGTTTCGGGGCTGGCCTGATAGTCCTGCGCCATTGCAGCGGCCTCGGTGGCGGCGTCCTCGCTGTAGCCGTCCGGCTGCAGGATGGGGTCCACCATCAGGCTGGCGGCTTCAAGGCTACCCGCCAGGTAGCCGTACTTATAATAGGTTTCCTGCCAGGCCCAGCCGTAAGTGGTGGCGGGCTTGATGGGGTTGGGGCTGAAATACCCCAGATACAGCACCGCAAAAATGCCGCAGGCGCAGGCCAGCGCATGGGCGCCGCGCTGTTTCCAGCTGCGCTTATGCTTACCAGCCAGTTTGACCTGCACAACGGCAGCCACCAGCACCGGGATGTACAGCAGCGCAATGGTAATAACTGTCTGGGTAATGTGCAGGGTATAACTGCCCATCACCTCTGCCGCGGTGCCCAGGTTCAGGATGTCCTGCGGCATCAGGGCGGAACCATGCAGGTCCCGCGTGTAATAGTTGACCAGCGCCAGCACGGTAAAAATCAGGCCGGAAACGCCGGTTGCAATGCCCCAGCTGCCGCACAGGGCAAACACCACCAGCGTCAGGCAGAACGCCGTCAGCGCATTGAGCGGTGCGTATACCGGCCACTGCCCCGCCATGTAGTTGGCAGTTACGCCGTCAGAAATTTCTAACTGGTAGCGCGCCACAAAGGCCGCTGCCACAGCCAGCGCAAACGGCAGCACCGTGCCAAGCCAAAAGCGCTTGCTTTTTAATGTTTTTTTGATGTTTTGCATGGGTATCCAGTTCCTTCGCTTTGTTTGTTCATTAAGTTGCGGTCAACATTCCGCGTCAACACACCGAATGTCCGGTATGCCCGCAAAAGGGCATATTAGGTTAGTATATCATATTTTATGCCGGTTGTGAATCACCGTTTTTCGGCCAAATGCTGCCACTTGTTCCAAATCCGGCCCGCCCGCGCAGATTTTGCATTTACCAACCTACGCTTTCATGTTATAATATTAGTTAATCATCATTTTACCCCATAGACGGAGGCTATTCTATGAAAATTCCTGCAAAAGGTTTTACTCACGGCGGCAAGTTCCATGCAGACGATGTGTTTGCCACAGCGCTGCTGATGATTGTGCGGCCGGATATCAAAGTAACCCGCGGTTTTGTTGTGCCGGATGGTTTTGACGGCATTGTGTACGATGTGGGCTGCGGTATGTTTGACCACCACCAGGAACCGCGCGAAAGCCGCCCCAACGGCGTGCCCTATGCGGCCTTTGGCCTGCTGTGGCGCGTGTTGGGTGCCCAGCTGGTGGGTGCCCACCAGGCCCGCCTGCTGGATGAAAATTTTGTTCAGCCCCTGGACTTGAACGATAACACCGGCGAACAGAACTCCCTGGCCGATGCCATCGGCAGCTTTAACCCCGTGTGGGATTCCGGCGAAGATTCCGATGCCTGCTTCTGGCGCGCCGTGCCCTTTGCCAAGCAGGTGCTGGAAAACGAGATTGCCGCAGCCAACGCCGTGAACCGCGCGGACGAGACCGTCCAGAACGCCTACAAGAACTCCAAGGACGGCATTGTGGTCCTGCCGGACTACATGCCCTGGAAAAACGGCCTGTACAAAACCGATGCCCTGTTTGTTGTCTACCCCAGCCAGCGCGGCGGCTACAGCGCCCAGTGCGTGACCGATTACAAGACCCGCCGCAGCAAGGTGCCGTTCCCGCCCGCATGGGGCGGCCAGCCGGAGGAGATCCTGCGCGAAAAGAGCGGCCTGGCTCTCAAGTTCTGCCACCCCAGCCGTTTCCTTGTCACCGCGGAAACCAAAGAGGATGCCATTGAGGCATGCCGCCGTGCCCTGCGCGCCGCCGGAAGGCCGGTGAGCGCACAGTGAGCGCCGAAACTCTAGAGCAGTTTGGTCCCCGCCCCAGCACCGCGGCGGACTGCCAGCCAGACCCGGCTTCCGCCTGGGTCTACATGGTGCGCTGCGCGGATGGCAGCCTGTATTCCGGCTGGACCAATGACCTTGCCCACCGCCTGCGCGCCCACAAGGGCGGCAAGGCCGGTGCCAAGTATACCCACGCCAAAGGTGCCGTTAAGCTGACCTATGCCGAGCGCTGCACCGATAAAAGTGCCGCCCTGAAGCGGGAAGCCGCCCTGAAAAAGCTGCCAAAACCCGAAAAGGAAGCCCTTGCCGCCCAGTGGACCGCTGAAAACACCATCACCCTGCGGGATGCCGCGCCGGAGGACGCCGCTGCCGTGGCGGAGCTGTACAACTGGTATGTCACCCACTCCACGGCCACTTTCCAGTATGACCTGTGTACCGAGGAATTCCAGCGCGAAAATATCGCCTATGTGCAGCAGCGCGCGCCGTTCCTGGTTGCCGTCAATGCAGCGGGCAAGCTGTGCGGCTTTGCCTGCGCCCACCCCTGGCACAGCCGCACAGCTTATGCGTGGGATGTGGAGCTAACCGTTTACTGCGCCCACGACTGTGTGGGCCAGGGGGTTGGCGGGCGGCTGTACAAAGCCCTGCTGGACGGCGTGCGCCAGCGCGGCTACTGCAACGCCGTTGCCCTTGTGACCGGCCAGAACAAAGAGAGCTGCGCGTTCCATAAGGCGCTCGGCTTCAAAAAAATCGGCGTGGAACCCCGCACTGGGTACAAGTTCGGCCAATGGCTGGACCTTGCCTATTGGTGGATGGACCTGCGCCCCGGCCAGGAGCCTCCGGAGCCGGTGCGCCTGGGGCGATAAAACTGCATAACACAAAATTAAGCGGGGCACTGCTGATTGGCAGCGCCCCGCTTTTGTTATAAAGATTTGTAGGGCGCGATGCCTGCATCGTCCCGCATACTAAGCTGCAACCATGGTATCCTGTCATCAACATCCTATCTCCCCGCCGCGCGTTTTTGTTTTCCACAAGAAGCCCCTCTGTTTGTGGAAAACCGTTCAGATTCTTTTCAGGCAATATCGCATAATTCTAAGTGCCGATACGGCGAGCGAGGTGCGGCAGCTGCTAGGCCAAAAGCGCAGATAATACTGGATGCTGCATAGGATCTATCGGGGGCCCCTATTACCGCCCCCAACTGGAGGAATTGTTATGCACGAAACCCAACAGCCGCGCGACCCCAAAAAGACGACCGGCATTGTATATGCCGTGATCCTTGTGGTGTTGCTGCTGCTCAATTTCTGGGCCTTCCCCGCCATGATGAAAGGCCAGGTCAAACAGGTCGATTACGGCACCTTCCTGAACATGCTCGAAGGCGGCGAACTGAGCACCGTTGAAATTCAGGATCAGCAGATCTATTTTGTGGACAAAAACGATACCACCTACTGCACCAACTCCATTGCGCAGGACCTGCAGCTGGTCAACCGGTTGGAAAGCGCCGGCGTTTCCTTTGGCAAGGTGTACAACCAGACCACCTGGGTGGATACCCTGCTGGGCTGGGTCATCTCGCTGCTGCCCATGATCATCCTGATCGTCTGGTTCAACCGCATGATGCGCAAGCGGGTCGGTGAAATGACCGGCGGCGCCAACAGCATGATTTTTGGCGGCGGCAAATCCGGTGCCAAACAGTATGTCGTTGAGGATGGCAAGTCCATCAAATTTGCCGATGTTGCCGGTGAGGACGAAGCCAAAGAGAGCCTGCAGGAAATCGTTGACTTCCTGCATAACCCCAAGCGTTACGAGGATATCGGTGCCAAAATGCCCAAGGGCGTTCTGCTTGTCGGCCCCCCGGGCACCGGTAAAACCCTGCTGGCCCGCGCTGTTGCCGGCGAAGCCGGTGTTCCCTTCTTCTCCATTGCGGGTTCTGAATTTGTCGAGATGTTCGTCGGCATGGGCGCTTCCAAGGTGCGTGACCTCTTCAAACAGGCCAACGAAAAAGCCCCCTGCATTATCTTTATTGATGAGATCGATACCATCGGCAAAAAGCGTGACGGTGCTTCCGGTATGGGCGGCAACGATGAACGCGAGCAGACCCTGAACCAGCTGCTGACCGAAATGGACGGGTTTGATGCCGCCAAGGGTGTTATCATTCTGGCCGCCACCAACCGTCCTGAATCCCTTGACCCCGCTTTGACCCGCCCCGGCCGTTTTGACCGTCGTGTGCCCGTGGAGCTGCCCGACCTGAAAGGCCGCGAAAGCATCCTGCGTCTGCACGCTCAAAAGGTCAAAATCGGCCCCGACTGTGACTTTGCCGTGGTTGCCCGCATGACTCCCGGTGCTTCCGGTGCCGAGCTGGCCAATATCATCAACGAAGCCGCCCTGGGCGCTGTGCGCCACCACCGCATGGCCGTTACCCAGTACGACCTGCAGGAAGCCGTGGATACCATCCTGGCCGGTGCCCAGAAAAAGAATAAGATCCTGAGCGACAAAGAAAAGTGCATCGTGGCCTACCACGAAGTCGGCCATGCCATGGTTGCCGCCCTGCAGAACCATTCCGCCCCCGTGCAGAAAATCACCATTGTGCCGCGCACTTCCGGCGCGCTGGGTTTCACCATGCAGGTAGAGGACGGCGACCACACCCTGATGACCAAGGAAGAGATCCTGGCCAAAATTGCCACCATGACCGGTGGCCGTGCCGCCGAAGAAGTGGTGTTCAACTCCATCACCACCGGCGCATCCAACGATATCGAGCAGGCCACCAAGATGGCCCGCGCCATGATTACCCGCTACGGCATGACCGACGACTTTGACATGGTTGCCCTGGAAACCGTGAACAACGCCTACCTGGGCGGCGATGCCAGCCTGGCCTGCAGTGAGCGCACAGCCGCCACAGTGGACGATAAGGTCGTGGAAGTCGTCAAGCAGCAGCATGAAAAAGCCAAACAGATGCTGATTGAAAACCGCGGCAAGCTGGACGAGATCGCCAAGTACCTGTACGAGAAAGAAACCATCACCGGCGAAGAGTTCATGCGCATCCTGACCGCTGTTCCCCAGCTGCCCACCGGTGCCGTGGAACAGTAAAGTCTCCGCTCTGCGCGTTTTCTTTGTAAAATAACGGTGCCCCCGCCCTATGCAGTTCATTTACCGCACGGGCGGGGGGGGGTTGTTGTAATTCCGTAGGGGCGCACACCATGCACCCATCCGTTTTATATCATCATACTACAGCGCTTTCTCACAAAGCACACCATGTAATAGCGCCATTTTATGGCCAGCCGTTACCAATTTGTAGGGGCCGCTGCTCACCTCTTTCCGAAAAACGCAATAAAAATGCTGTCTTTCTCCACATCAGGGAAAGGCAGCATTCTTCTTTATCCGTTCAGATCTTCGCCGTTGCTGGCAATCACATTTTTATACCATCCAAAGGACTTTTTCCTGTACCGTGCCGCCGCCCTGTTCGGGTACCGGGAAAAGCACCCGTGATCCTGCCGGGCTTTATTTTGCCTGTGCACCCTCTGGGAAGATGATCTTGTTCACAAAGAAGAAGATCACCATAGAAATGCCGCCATTGAGCACGGTGGTGCCAATGTTGTAGATGAAATCCGGCACCAGCAGGCCCGCAACCGCCACCCACACGCAGTTGATGGAGTTGACGATGCAGGTGATCAAACAGAACGCCACCACATACCAGGCGATCTGCTTGGCCAGGTTGCCCTTGCTGCGGAACACAAAGTTGCGCTGGATGGGAAAGTTTATGCATTCTCCCACCACCATGGCAACCATGTAGGCGCAAAAGTAAGGCAGACCGCCATGGGCGGAATCATACCCCAGAATGTTCCACTGGAAGGTTTCGCCAAACAGCGTGACCGGGATGCCCGGCCAGCCAAAATCCACCACCGGCAGGCTGCTGAACGCCGCCGGCAAAAATTGCAGCAGCAGGTATTTGAACACCGTAACCAGGTTGGATACGATCACAAACAGTCCGCCTTCGCGCACCCACTTGGCTGCGGCGGGGTGTTTTGCCGCAAAATTATTCCATAGCTGCATAAATAGCCCCTCTCTTTCCTCAGCTGTTGCGCAGGCGCTGTTCCAGCTGTGCGTTCAGTACCAGGTTTTTCACGGCTTCTATGATCACCCGCACAAGGCCGATGATCCAGAATCCCTGTAATTCCATCACAATGCCATCCACCATGCCCATGCTGATGGCACCGCTGGTCATTTTGGCCAGGGCACGCAGCGGCATGTTGTACTGGAACAGCACATTCAGGTCCGGCTTGCCGCGCTTGTAGCTGGCGTTCAGCAGTGCGGTAAGCACCAGCCAGATCAGCCAGCCCAGCGGGCTGCGGCTGTGGTTCAGCTCGCCCAGGGTCATGTTGCGGTCAATTTTAACTTTTCCCTGCTGCACCGGGCGGCCCAGCAGGGTGGCCCATTCGTCATCCGGCACGCTCTGCACCTTGCCGCTGGTATAGTGCGGCAGATGCTTGCCCGCATAGGGGTTGGGTGCGCCGGTACCGGCCACTTCTACCACGGCGGTCAGGCGGATGTCCGCACTGGACGCGCCGACCCGCAGCTCATAGCTGCCGCCTTCCACTTCCCAGCTGTCGGTCTTGGTGTTCCAGTAGCGGAATGCCTTGTCGTCCAGCGGGATGGTCACGGTCTTGCTTTCGCCGGGCTGCAGCTGCACCTTGGCAAAGCCTTTCAGCTCCTGTGCGGGGCGGAACACTTCTGCCCCGGGTTTTGCCACATACAGCTGCACGATCTCTGCTCCGGCGCGCTTGCCGGTGTTGGTCACGGTCAGAGTCACGCCATTGGACGCGGCCTGCAAATTGCTGTAGGCAAAGCTGGTGTAGCTTAACCCATAGCCAAAGGGGAATGCCACCGGCACACCGGCGGTCTGGTAATAGCGGTAGCCGACATACAGCCCCTCGCGGTACTGCACCATGCGGTCCGGCCCGGCAAAGTTATCCTTGGCGGGGGTATCCGCATAGGCGTTGACCCAGGTTTCGGCCAGCTTGCCGCTGGGGTTCACTTTGCCGGTCAGCACATCCAGCATGGCACCGGCACCGGCCTGGCCGCCCAGCGCGCCGTACACCAGGGTACGGCAGTGTTTGAGCCACGGGGTTTCCAGCGAAGCCCCTGCGCTGAGCACCACAACGGTGTTGGGGTTGGCCTGCTGCACGGCCTTTAACAGTTCGATCTGGTTGTCCGCAAGGCGCATATCGCCGCGGTCCAGACCCTCACTTTCCTTGATTTCATCCAGCCCCAGGCAGAGCAGCACCACTTCGGCCTTTTGGGCCAGGGCTACAGCCTCGGCCTGTTTGGCGGCATCCGGTTTGCCCTGGCGGTCAAAGCCGGGGGCAAAGCCCACGCTGGCCAGGCCGCTCTCTTTCAGGCATTCCAAAAAGGTATCCACCTTGATGGAGTTGACCGCGCTGGAGCCAGCGCCCTGGTACCGCGGTGTCTGGGCAAAGTCGCCGATCACGGCAACTTTTGCGCCCTCGGCCAGCGGCAGCAGGTCGTTCTCGTTTTTCAGCAGCACAATGCTTTCGGCTGCGGCGCGGCGGGCCAGCGCGTGGTGGGCATCCGCATCAAAGGTGCGGCTGTGGGACTGCACGGCGGCATGGGTATCAAACACCAGCGTCAGCAGCTCGTCCAGCCGGGCGTCCACATCCGCTTCGGTAATTTTGCCGCTCTGCACAGCCTGCATCAGCTCGCGCACCGCGTCCCCGCCGGGGGCGGGCATTTCCAGCGTGGAGCCGTTCTGCACGCCCAGGGCATGGTCATTGCTGCCGCCCCAGTCCGTTACCACAGCGCCGTCAAAGCCCCACTCCCCGCGCAGGATGTCCATTAACAGGTGGCGGTTCTCGTTGGCATAAGTGCCGTTGATGAGGTTATAGCTGCTCATGATGGTCTTGGGCTTTGCTTCCTTGACCACGATCTCGAACCCGGTCAGGTACAGCTCCCGCAGGGTGCGTTCATCCACCACGGAATCCGACGCCATGCGGCGCAGCTCCTGGCTGTTGACGGCAAAGTGCTTGGGGCAGGCCGAAATACCGTTGGACTGGATGCCCCGCACATAGCTCGCGGCCATTTTGCCGGAAAGATACGGATCTTCAGAAAAATACTCAAAGTTGCGTCCGCACAAGGGGCTGCGTTTGGTGTTCAGGCCCGGCCCCAACAGCACGGCAACTTCCTGCGCAGCGGCTTCTTCGCCCATGGCCTGGCCGATCTGCTCGCCCAGGGCGGGGTCCCAGCTGCACGCCACAGTGGCGGCAGTGGGAAAGCAGGTGGCCGGAACGCTGGGGTTCAGCCCCAGGTGGTCCGCCGCGCCCGCCTGCTTGCGCACGCCGTTCGGACCATCAGAAAGGGTGATGGACGGAATATTATTTTTCGGCAGTGCACGGGTCCCAAAGGTAGTAGCGCCCGAAAGCAGCGCACATTTTTGTTCAAGCGTCAAAGCTTGCAGTTGTTTCTTTTGCATAAGGTGGTTCCTTTTCTTAAAAACAGCCTTGCGGCCCACCGCACAACCGCGCAAAGTCGGCGGCGATGGACCGCAGGGCAGCTGCACAGCTTACAAATTACACTTTACTGTGCCTTTTTCTTCTTGTAGCTTTTGAAGGTGAGAACTTCCAGCACGACCAGCAGTACAGCCAGCAGCACGTCGACCACGATCATAGCGGTACGCCAGATGGGGGTGGAAACAGTGTTGGCGGGGTCGTAAACGCGGGAGTTGACCACGGTGTACATGATGTTCTTGCAAGCCTGACGCATAGCCTTAACGCTGGTAGCACTGGTGGTATCGGTCAGGTGGTTGGTGGCAACATCGTAGTTCTTCAGCATCAGGTCGCAGCCGTTGCGGATGGCAATATCTGAATCCATGTAGTCAGTGAAGTGGAAGCCGTCGGTGATGACCATACCGCGGAAGCCCCACTCGCCGCGCAGCACGCCGTTCAGCAGTGCATTGCAGGCACCGGTCCACTGGTTGCCAATATAGTTCCAGCTGGACATGACGGCCTTGCAGCCGCCCACCTTGGCGCTGATCTCGAAAGGACGCAGGTAGATCTCGCGGATAGCCTGCTCGTCAGCCCAGGTGCAGAGCATCTCGCTCTGGTTGATCTGCTGGTCGTTCAGGGCAAAGTGCTTCATGTAAGCGTAGACGCCGTAGCTCTGGGCACCGGCAATGGAGCTGGCACCGATGTAACCGGCGAGGACGCTGTCCTCAGAGTAATATTCGAAGTTACGGCCGTCAAAGGCGGAACGGTGGCCGTTCATGGCGGGGGCGTACCAGCCGGTGACGTTCATCTCGCTGGCCATGCAGCCGATGCTCTCGCCGTAGCGGCGGGCCAGGTCGGTGTTGAAGGTGGAAGCGATGATAATCTCGGACGGGAAGCCAATGGAAGAAACGCCGGTAAAGTTGTTATTGATGGCAGCGGGGCCGTCGCAGTCGATGGTCGCGTACTTGTCAACGCTGGCCTCGGCCTTGGTCTGGTAGCCGCCCAGGGCGATCAGGTCGTCCATCTCGGTGACGGTCATCTGGTCGAGCAGGGTATCCCAACGCTCGTCGTCGTAGTCAGCACCGCGCAGGTCAGCCAGCTTCAGGCCGTTGTTGGCACCGGTAACGGGCATCTCGTCGTTGGGGTCGTTGTGGTCCTCGGGGGTCCAGTTGTGGTCGTTGTACAGGGTGTTCATGCTTTCCTCAGACATGGTGTAGTCAGAGGGAGCAGCAACCGCCTCAGCATAGTTGGCGAAGTGATCAGCGCGGGATAGGGTGACGAGCTTGTCGTCAGCGAAGTCGAACTTGGTGGTAGCAGCTTCGGCGTCGGTGCTGCGGGGGTTGGACTCGTCATAGACGATGGTGGAAGCGACGTTGTAGGTCTTGGAATCCAGCACCGTGTGGGAATCCTCGTTGATGCTGATGATATAGTCGCCCTCTTCCAGCACATAGCAGCCCTTGTCCTTACTGTCAAAGCTGGCCATGTCCTCGGTGTTGAAAGTCAGGGTCAAGGTCTGGGAAGCGCCCGGCTCAATGGAGTCGGTCTTGCCGAAGGTGACGAGGTTGGCGGAAGCCTTCTCAATGCCGCCATCGGTGTACGGCGGGTTGAAGTAGACCTGCACGGCGTCCTTACCGGCCACACTGCCGGTGTTGGTGACGGTGACATCCAGGGTGATGGTGCCGTCAGCCTCGGTCATGGAGTCGATTTTCTGGGTAAAGGTGGTGTAGGACAGGCCGTGGCCGAAGGGATACTGCACGGTCTTGTCATAGTCGATCAGGCCCTCGGCGGCGGCAGTCTCGTAGAACTTGTAGCCGACGTAGATGCCCTCAACATAGTTGACGAAGTGCGGGGGAACCTGCTCTGGATCACGGCCAAACAAGCCGGCAGCGGTGTAACCAACGGAATCCGCATTGGTGTAGGCGAAAGCGCCGATGTTGTTGAAGTACGGTGCAGCGGTCAGGTCGTAGACGAAAGTGTCGGCAGAGTGGCCGGAGGGGTTGACCTCACCGGCAACAATCTCGCCCAGGGCGTTGAAGCCGGTCTGGCCGGTGCCGGGGCACCAGATAACGCTCTTGATCTGGGGGTGCTCATCGACGAAGCCCAGCTCGAGGGTGTTGGCAGCGTTGTAAACCAGCACAACGTTGTCGAAGTTGGAGCAGACGAGGTCGATCATGTCGCGCTCAGTCTTGCTCAGGGAGAGGTAATGCTGGCCGTCCTCGAAGTCCTTGTACTCGGTGGAGTTGTCGGTGTAGTTGACGGTGCTCATATCGGTGGGCAGGTCAGCAAACTCACCGCCAACGCGGCTGATGACGACCATCGCAGTGTCAGAGAAAGACTTGGCGTTGTCGATCAGCTCTTGGGTGTAGCTGGCGGCGGTGGGTTCGGGCAGGGTCCAGTTATGGTTGCTGTAACCCAGCGCCGGGCGCTCGGCGCAGTAAGCGGTGTAGAAATCGCTCAGCTCGGTGTTGGTGTTGATGCCGGCGTTGTGCAGGCCATCCAGCAGGCTGACGGTGGGACGGTCGGCAGAGATCGCGCCAGCGCCGGTGCCGCCGTAGACAGGGCCGACAGAAGCCCAGCCAAAGACGTTCAGGTTGCTGCCGGAAGCGAGGGGCAGTTCGTTGTCATCGTTCTGCAGCAGGACAATGCCTTCCTCGGCAATCTCGGTGCACAGGGCGTTGGCCTCGTCACTGGATTCCTCGGTGATAGTGCCGTTGCCGGTGACCAGATCGAGCATGGTGCTCATGGGGCCAAAGGCAACCAGGTTGAGCATGATGCCGAAAGCCAGCAGCACGGCCAGGCCAGACTGGGCGCGCACCATAAATTTGGTGGGCTTGGCCAGTTTCTTGTTGACCGCCATAGCGATCAGTACGATAATGGCGGCGGCAACCACAACGCCAAAGAAGATGAGCTGCGGGATGCAGTTATTGACCACATCGGCAACGTCGTCCAGGTTAACGCCCATGTTTGCCAGGGTAAGAAGCAGGGTGTTCATTGTTTTCCTCCTTTTATTGTGCCGCCCTCCGGATGGCGGCTGACGGGATTTCCGCTTTTATTGATGATATTGTACCAAAACAATTTTCTTTCGGCTCATTTTTTGCACAAACTGTTGTTTCCGTTGCATGTTTTGCAAAAGTTTCAAAAACATTTCATTTTTTGTTGTGCATCTCACACAAAGCATCTCGACCCTGTTTTGTGCACCCCGCCCAAACACCAAAAATGGCCGGGTGCCTTATCCTAGACCCCCAGCCATCCATTCAGCTTTTCTGCGGCAGCAGCACCCGCAGCGTAAACCACTCATTCTCCCAGTGCAGCGTCATAGTTCCGCCGCGCTTTTCGGCGGCGGCGCGCACACCGCGCAGGTCGCTGCCGCCATGGGTGTTGCGGCGCGGCAGGCCGTCCGCGCCCAGCTCCACTTCCTGCGCGCAGTAGTTTTCAAACCGCAGCATCACAAAGCCGTTCTGGGCGTACACCGCCACCCGGATCAGCCGCTTTTCGTGGTCGGGCTCGGTCTCTACGCTCTCGGTCGCATTGTCCAGCGCCGTACCCACAATCGTGCAGATTTCCCCTGTCTCCAAAAAATCCAGCAAATGCCCGTCCGCCACGCAGGTCATCGTGATGTGGTGCTGCTGGCAGTACAGGCTTTTGGCCGTCAGCAGGGTGTCCAGCACCGGGTTGCCGGTCTTGTTCTCCGCCTCGTACTGGCGGATGCCGCTTTCCATGGCCGCCAGCGCCACATCCTGCTTGGCGTGGTCCCGCTCCGCCCGGATGGCCGCAATCTGCATTTTCAGCTCGTGGTAGCGCCGGTTGATCAGGCGGATGTTCTCCTTGCTCTGCTTGTACTGCTCGTACTGGCGGTGCAAAACGCCGTCCAGCTCCGCCAGCTCGCTGTGCAGGGCGGCTTCGCGCAGCTGCTCGTGCTGCACCGTCAAAATCAGCACCCCGGCCAGGTCCACCAGCGTGCGGATGTAAAACATGTTCATGTTGGCTTCGCTGCCGTTGGCAAAGCTCAAATTGCTCACGGCAAATGCGGTCAGCGCCATGACCACCGCCACAAAAGTTCCTGCGGGCGTTATTTTCAGCTTCCCGGCCGGGCCGGGGCGGCGGTTTTCCACAAACAGCATGGCGGTAAAAATGCCGCCGTACACCACCGCCAACAGAAGCAGCGAAAGCGGCTCCGCCCCGCCGCGCTGCGGCCACAGCACGCAGTGCAGCTGCCATTCCACGCTGGCCGCCAGCTCCGCCAAAATAAAGGCCCGCGCGCACACATAGCCCGCTTCCAGCAGCGTAATGCTGCGTGTGACCCACAAAAACAGCAGCATGGAAAGAATCGCCATTGCCATGCAGGGGATCCACCACGCCAGCGGAACTTTCCCCGTGGCCTGCAAAAACGCCCCCAGCAGCACCGCCCAACCGGCTTCCACGCCCCAGATCACGCGCTGGTCCATCCGCGGCGGCAGCCTGTGCGCATACAGCAGCGCCGCCAGCACTTCCGCCAAAGCGGTGTACAGGCGGGGAATATCCGGCAATGTCGTCATTAGCCCGCACCCCCAATATAATCCGCCAGCCCCGCCATAAAGGCCTTGCGCCGCGGGCGGCTGATCTGCAGCGTATACGGACCAACCTGCACCATATCCTGCTGCACGCCGGAAACCTGCGCCAGATTGACCAGATACCCGCTGTTGCACCGTGCAAACGCCCGGCCCACCAGCTTTTCCTCATAGTTTTTCAGGGTGCCCGGCACCACAAAATCTTCTTTTTCGGTGTAAAAATGCACCTTGTGGCCTTCGCTTTCCAGGTAATAGATTTCTGCCGCGTCCAGCCGCCGCATGCCGCCGTCCACCGCCACGGCCAGGTAATGCCGCTCCCGCTTTTCCAGCTGTCCCAGCGCCTTTTGCAGCTGCTGCGAAAACGCAAAGTAGGGCACCGGTTTCAGCACATAATCCAGCGCCCCAACGGCATATCCGCGGATGGCATACTGCGCCATGTTGGTAATGAACACGATCAGCACCCCGCCGTCCCGCTCCCGGATGCGGCGGGCGGTCTCCATGCCGTCCAGGTGCTTCATCTCCACATCCAGAAAGATGATGTCGAACTGCGGGCGGTAATCTTCCAGAATCTCCATCCCGTCCGCAAACTCCGTTACCTCAAACGGCGTGCCGTACTGCCGGGTGTACCGTTGCACATACCCCGCCAGCTGTTCCCGCACCGCCGCCTCGTCCTCCACAATCGCAATCCGGGTCATCTGCTGCTCCCCTTTCTCAACATCACACTGCGGTCCCGCACAGTCCACATCTGGTGCGGCTTCTTAAGGTGTATCTGAAAACAAAGAAAATGACGGATATTTCACAAGCGCAAGGCGGATTTAAGGCAAAGAGCCGCGGGAATCCTTTGTGGATTCCAAGGACTTTTAACGCAAAATCCCGCTGCGTTTGTAGAAATAGACGATATTTTCGACTTTTCAGCTGCACCATCGATTGTTTTTAGTATAGCACATACAACCATACACAGCAAATGCGGAGTGGAGCAGTTTGTTTGCCCTCAAAGCGTTTTGTCGGTCGGGGCTGCCAGATCAGGCCAGCCCTGGCATGCCACAAATATACAGGTTCATTGCGAATCAACACCACAATATTCCGCAGTAAGGCGGCCAGCCCCCTGGCCGCCCTACTGCCGTACTACACATTAAAAATCCGCAGCATACCAAGCCCCGTCCGTAGGACGGGGCTTGGTAGATAAATTTATATTGAAAACCGGCAGTTCTCTGTTTCCAAAGATCTGCCGGTCATACTTCTTATTTACCCCACACGGTCTCGGCGATTTCCTTGACCAGTTTGAGCTTGTTCCACTGTTCCAGCTCGGTCAGCTTGTTGCCGATCTCACAGGAGGCAAAGCCGTACTGCGGACTCAGGCAAAGACGGTCGAGCGGGATATACTTTTCTGCCTCATGGATGCGGGCGATTACAAAGCATTTCCCTACCCTGACGGTGCGGTTGTGATTGACAACCCGCCGTATTATCGTGGACTGCCAGATCACCTACGAAAACGGCGCAAGGGTAAAAACATCATTTGTGACGAGCTACAGCGGCGGGATTGTGGCGCAGACCTCACCGGATTTGACAAAGGCAATCAACCGGGAAAATGACAGGCTAATTAAAGCAAATACAAAAGAACTGCCGAAATATGACTACCCCATGAATGTTATCACCGCGGCCATGATGCAGAGGTATGCAAGATACGGGGGTAGACCTGAAAATTCGGGCAGATGGCTGCATCCAGGTTGGAAGCCTGGACGCACAAAAGCAGGCAGGAAAAGGTATTTTGGGGTCCGGTCTGCTTTTGTGCGAGCGCGCAGCGGCAGTCAGATGGGAACTTTCGGACCGAGAGAAAGCCATCATACAGCAGCTTGGCTAATACACGCCTTCTGGTAAAACACCGGAAGAACTTGCAGCTGAAATCCAAAAGCTGGAAGAAGAAAGCGAAAATATGACCGAATGGCCAGATGTAGATAACTACGTTGACGATTGAACCACGATGCACACGCACCGTGGTTTTTTCATGCCCATTTTTAGGAGGATGAAGAAGTTGCCGAAGAGCAAGACATACGAAGAGTTTGTAGAAAAATTTAAGCCAAAGAAAACCACGGATGACTGCTGCACGCCGCCAACCATTTACGAGATTGTGAAGCAGTGGCCTGCAACGAATACGGGATTGACCCCGCCAAAGTTGTGCGGCCATGATGAAGAGGTATGCAAGATACGGGGTAGACCTGAAAATTCGGGCAGATGACTGCATCCAGGTTGGAAGCCTTGACGCACAAAAGCAGGCCGGAAAAGGTATTTTTGGGTCCGGGCTGCTTTTGTGCGAGCGCGCAGCGGCAGTCAGATGGGAACTTTCGGACCGAGAGAAAGCCATCATACAGCAGCTTGGCTCAGCTGAAAAATGCGCACAAACGTCTGCTTATGACCGCATCCAAGCAGCCGCTTGGAGTTGAAGTTGGCAGGGCATACGATTTGAATATGAAACCGCTCACAAAAGAGTTAACAGGAGCAGCAGAGCGCTCAACAGTGTCGGTGCCAAAACAAAATGTGCCGTATATTGTTATCCATACCCACCCTGACAGTAACATTTTCTCACAACGGGATTTGAGTAACTTTGCAAATAAAGAGATTTCCTATCAGGAAGCCGCCGAATCGTTGAATTTTCTTGTTCGCAACTGTCTATCAGAATTGGAGGGATACGGTGTCAAGTTCTACGAATGAAAAGTTCTTTACCCCGGAACGTATAAAGAAGATGCAGCAGTATCTGATAGACTATCCTATCGACCATAAATACGACGAACTATGCGCCCAAGATATCTATGATGGGGATGACGTTCCGCCACGTCAGCTGGCTGCGCGAGGTTATTATGATGTTCTGAAAGAACTCGGAAAGCTCCCGCCGGAAGTTGAATGACCGTTAAACCACGATGCACACGCACCGTGGTATTTTTATGCCCATTTTTACGAAAAGGATTCAAGGAGGACGACACGGAACTGAAAGACACTGTAAAAGGCATGATGAGTGACGACTGCAAAGAGCGCATGGCAGCCGAATATCACCAGACCAAAATCCGTTACGAGAAGCTCAAAAAGCTGAATACCAGAATCTCAAGGCAAAAATAAATCAAGCCGTCAGACAGGGTCTGTCAGCAAGGCCTCCGCCTAATGAAGCCCTGTCTTCCCCCGTCCTCTCCAAAGTGCGAAAATAGTACCATGAAAAAATGTATTTTTGAGAGTAGTCTAAAAAATGCAGAAACGCAGCAAGGATGACCCCATGGAGAAGCACGCATTGGCAGTATCTCCTGACTTATTCCAATGGCAAGTATTCTTCCAGCCGTTGTCGGATCAGGGGCAGGTCCGGCACCAGCACGGACATTCCACGAATGTTCGCACTATTATAACAATCGCTCGCCGGGACTGTGTGGGAGCTTATTGATATCGAAGAAGCCAAGGGGAGCAGCCGGTAGGCTAACGACAATATTTCGCTATTCGTCAAGTCCGTAGTCAAATATGGAAGCGCATTATTCATAACGATCAATTTCGGATTCCCCAGCAATACTCTGGCCAGCACGACCCGCTGCCGTTCACCACCGGAAAGACGGATCCCGCCATCTCCCAAGACTGTATCCATTCCGTGGGGCAGTTTTTCCACCACATCCCAGATTGTTCGCTCCCCGCTTTCGCTCACGCTCAATCATGGCCCCTGCCCACAAACCCGCAGCCATTTTTAGCGACCAGTCCCCGCGAGCTGAATGCGAACCGTAGGCGAAGCATGAAGCCGTTCCGGAGGGAATGGTGCACCAGATCGTGCCTTCTTGAAATAGAGCAACAAAAAAACGCCCTACACTTTCGTGTAAGGCATTCTTTGGTGCACC
>PPYE01000777.1_pt1 | contig 33285 bp, 64 predicted proteins | sample 1559881 | NCBI WGS metagenome assembly PPYE01 (sample SAMN08240022, study PRJNA423297) | Human gut metagenome, whole genome shotgun sequencing project.
TCACACCCCCAGGGTCAAATTCTGCTCCGCACATTGAGCAAATCTTCATAGATTCCACCCTCCTTATATTTACCAAATCATAGCATGCCGGCGCCAAATTTACAAGGCGTTTTATGAGGAAGAGAGCGCTCTTTACCTCAAAATAGCCGGAGCCGAAAGGCATCGGACTACTTAGGAGGTAATGCAAATGCGTAAGAAGGGCAAAAAGGCCATTATTCCGGAGGGAGCCGAACTGATGGACTACCTGAACCGGGGGTTCGCGATCTGCAACAAATGTGGAGCAGTGATGGACCGGAGAGAAGATCCAAGAGGCGGTTGTGATATTTACGTCTGCCCGTCCTGTGGATGGGAAATTGATGAAATGGAGTACGAGTATGAAAGCGGAGATCCGATGGAGCTCGTACAAGACGAAAGAGGCGACGACTACCTGATCTTCAGGGACGATATGCCGCCCGCCGGTATTTGCGACCACCCGGTCTACAACTCCTGCACCCTGTTCCTGGAGGAATCGCGGGGCTTGGCAGTTATTCAGCAGCGATTCGACCCGGGGACAAAAGCCACTTATTGGACAGAGATAGACGATTGGCTCACCGATCCATTATATTTACACCCTGGATTCCGGGCGTTCTTTGACAGCAGGGCGGCAGAGGGTACGGACGGCCTCTATCCCACTGTGACCATCCGGCAGATCATGTGGGCGCTGAAGATGAAACCCATCCCCAAACATCCATGGGAGACGGTCTTTGACCATTCGCCGATTTGACAACTTCCTTTATGGAAAACCAACTAATTTTTGAAGGGAGTTGCGGTTTATGGAGACATTAAAGAATAAACTGTGCGCGATTGGATTGTTGGCCTGCGGGAGCGTACCGGCTCTTGTGGTAAACGATGCGACGGCGCTGGTGGTCATCGGAATGATTGCCGTTCCGCTGTTCTTTGCAAAGGAGAATTGGGTTTACTGAGGGATTGGGCCCAGACAAGGGCTCTTTCCTTTTATATTTGCGCTCATTTCGCAGGTTCTATTACGGAGAACGATGCTCATGAAAGGAGATAAAGGGGCATGGACGAAATGAGACTTGAATCAAAATTTACGACTATGATCGCATCGAAGTTTGCCAAAAAGATGGTTCGCGACAAGTTGGGCTATGACGTTGACATCAGGCTCAACCGGCTGCGGACGACCGTGATGGAGGACAAGATGCATGTGGAACTGAATGTGGATTTGGAACTCACGAAGGAAGAACTCGACAGATTACTGAAGAGTATCGGGCTCTGAGGCGAAGGCCCCGAACAGGGGCTTTTGTCTTTCTTCCGCAGAATTTGCAATTCCTATTATGGAGAGGAAGTTAGCTCAGTGGTAGAGCGCCGGACAAACCCGTCCGGAGGTCATCGGTTCGAGTCCGATACATCCTCTCTAAAAATTTTTTACCAGCATCTGCGAAGAGGATGAAAAGGTGGTGCTCCCGACCGTTGTGGCGGGTCAGCGCCGGAAAGTCACATTCATCACAGAAACTGGCCTTTACAATGTGCTGGCCCAGAGCCGGAAGGCCCTTGCCCGGGCGTGGCGGCGTGTTATCCACGAGGAGCTGATCGCCCTGCGGCGGTCCCGTGGAAAGAACATCTCGGAGCAATTCGAGGATTGGGATCATCAGGCGGATACCATTTATTTCGACGAGGCGACCGGTATGCTCATGCGCTCTGTCACCGTTCCAGGCGGCGACGTGGAGCAGGTCCCCTTTAAGTTTTGATGCCTATGAAACCGGAAATTGGATATCCCGATGTTGTCATGGGCTCCTTCATCGAAGACCTGATCGGCGACCTTGAGCACAATATGGGGCTTGTTTCTGCAAATGACCAATATTTCAAGGAACTCAGCATTCAGAAGTTCACGTTGGAACAGCTGCTCCAGGAGATCGACAGGCATGAAGGAGACTCTCCCACCGCCGTAGTGGCAGGGTTTGTGGAGAGGATGGCTGTGTCGGCAAGAGAAACGGATGACCCCAATTTTATCTTTTCCATGTCAAGAGATGCGGCACAATCCATTCTGGATGGCTTATATTTCAGAGATTGAAAGGAGAAAACACCATGGCTAAGACCTATCTTGATATTCTGAGTAAAAGAGGAATCGAGCCTTTTCTGACGAAAGAGCAGTATGACGAGGTGGCGGCGTTTTGTCCCAAGGCCGAGTATGCCATTCCCGACAGGGCAGAGCCGGTATTCCGTTCCCCCAAGCAGCACCAGATTCAGGTGGGCAAGAATTCCAACCTGATTGCCGACATGTGCTGGTACGGGGGCACCGGGGAGGAGCTGGTACGGGCGATCAAGCATGGTATGGTAGTCCTCGACGCGGACAAGCACCATCTGGATTGGCGGAAGTCCGCTGAGGACTTTGAAATTCAGGAACTCTACCAGAAATATCGCCGGTTCAACCGGAGGCCCAAGTTGACTGAGCGGGAAAAGCTGGTCATCACGGCCTATACTGGCTATGTTCTGGATGGTACGGCCGGAAAGGTCGTGGATTTCGTGGAAGCGGTGCTGGGTCACTCCATTCAGACGCCGGAGCCGCCGAAGGTTCCCGTAATTCTGGAGGTGCACAACGCTCTGCGGGGCGAGTTCTGCGAGATCTGCCGGAAGCACCATATCTTCAATTATGTTTAAGGAGGGTACGGACGTGAAAGCAAAACCCGCCCTGTTCCAGAGGGCCGGAAAGGCGTTCAAGAAAGCGACGCCGACCATATTGACCTGCATCAGCGCGGCCGGCGTGGTGGTTACGGTAGTTCTGGCAGTTAAGGCCACGCCCAAGGCGCTCAAGTGCATTGAGAAGGAAAAAGAGGTCAAAAACGCTGAAAATGGTGAAAATTTGACCCGAATGGAGACGATAGCAGCTTGCTGGCGATGCTATATCCCTGCGGCGGCCACGGGAATCGCTACAATCGGGTGTATTTTCGGCGCAAATGCCCTAAATCGGCGTCAACAGGCCTCTTTGGTCAGCGCCTACGCTCTGGCAAGCCGTTCCTTCAATAGCTACAAACAAAAAGTAAAGGAGCTCTACGGCGAAGAGGCCCACAAGAAAGTGATGGCATCTTTGGCCGCGGAAAAGAGCACAAAACCGACAATCTCCGCAGGTTCCCTCGCCCAAATGACTTCGGTGGGGTTCGAGGATGCCAATGAGGAGGAGCGCCTATTCTACGACGCCATTTCCGACCGATATTTTCAGGCAACCATCAGTCAGGTCTTACAGGCTGAATACCACCTCAACCGGAATTTCGCTCTCAGCGGCGGGTTCATCACCCTGAACCAGTTCTACGAATTCCTGGGCGTTTCCAAGGTGCGAGGTGGAGATGAAGTGGGCTGGATGGTTTCGGATGGTCTCTACTGGGTGGATTTCGACCATCAGAAGACTGTGGTGGACGACGGGCTGAATGGCGAGGTGGAGTGCTACATCATTGACGCGCCGTTCCCGCCGGTCAGCGAGGAAGAATGGGAGGACATGGAGATTTGACCAGTCCGCAGAAATAGCATGTCCTATTATGGAGAACCATGAAAACAGGAGGTTTGAGTTTATGAACCAGAAAGCGATATTTAAGGTCCTGTCCCTGGTTGGGATGGCTCTTGGCGGAATTGGCACGCTGCTGTCCGCCTGGGCCGACAATAAGGAGCAGGACGCGGTCATCGAGGAGAAAGTGAATGAAGCGCTTGCCGCCCGTGAGCATGGAACAACTGAAAGCGAGGAGCCCTGACTGGGGCTCTTTGCTTTTGCAGGAGCCGCTGTCCATGAATGAACGGGCCATTCTATTTCTCATGTCGGTTTTGAACGGGTTTGAGGAACCGCCAAGGTCCGACTGGCCCCAGCATGAGGCCGAGGAAGTCACGTTCTCCAGATGGGCTTTGGAGGAGCTGCTGCAAGATGTCTGGGACCACCCGTGGACGCTGGCATCGGAAACTTTGGAGAAGTTTGCATCAAAAATGGAGCTTTTCTCCGAAACCTGCAACACGGATGCCCAGCACCGGATCTTCAAGATTGCGGCCGAAACCGTATGGGGATTTCTCGATGACATCAAAGCGATCGAGCGCTGAACACAATTATATTTATGAGAGGAGAAGGCGTTGTGAACAAACAGGTTATCACAAACACGCTGAAATCGCTGCAAAAGACCATGCGTAAGCACAGTCCGGCCATTTTGACCGGCATCGGCATCGCAGGCATGGTGGCTACCACTGTTATGGCGGTGCGGGCTACCCCCAAGGCTCTCCGAATGGTGGATGACAAGGAAATTGAGGATGGAAAGCGTCTGACCACCTCTGAGATCATCAAGACCACCTGGAAATGTTATATTCCGGCCGCCGTCACCGGCATATGCTCTGCTGCCTGCATCATTGGGGCAAGCTCCATCAGCGCACGGCGGAATGCGGCTCTGGTCACGGCCTACACCATTTCTGAGACTGCTTTGAAGGAGTATAAGGATAAGGCGGTGGAGGTCGTCGGGCCGAAGAAGGAGCAGGCTATTCGGGACGCCGTAGCCAAGGAACAGCTGGAGAAGGCCAATGTGACGGAGCGGAAATTTGTCGCCACCGGCCGGGGTGAAACCCCCTGCTTTGACCCGCTGACCAATACCTGTTTCAAATCGGATATTGAGACGCTGCGAAAGGCGGAAAATGTCCTGAACAAGCGGATGCGAGACGAAGTAAGGGTCACGGTCAATGAGTTTTTGGAAGAAATTGGCCTTGACCCCTGCGATGAATCCATTGGGGAGAACCTTGGATGGGACATTGACAAGGGGTGGATCGACCTGGACTTCAGTTCTCAGCTGGTAGACGGTGTCCCCTATCTGGTCGTCGGCCATCATAACCCACCCCGCTACATCGGCTGGGGCTAATCCGCAAAAATTGCATCTCCTATTATGGAGAACCATCTATGGAAAATTATATTTACAAGGAGGACTTTACGATGGAAGACATGAACGCAAGAGTGATGGAGAACGAGGAACTCGACGAAGTCACTGAGGTCGACGAGGCTGTGGAGAGCGGAAACGCCGGTGCGCTGGTGGCTGGAGTCGTCGGAGGTTTCCTGGCCTACGCCATGATCGGCGGGGTGAAGAAACTCTGGGGATTCGTCGGCACCAAGCTGGCCGAGCGGAAGGCCGCGGAAAAGGCCAAGACCGAAGTGGTGGACGCGGAGTACACCGAAGTCACTGCGGAGGATTCCGACGAGGAAGATTCTGAGAAGTAATCGAGCAAGAGGTTCGCCGAAGGGAGAGTACCTGTAACAAGGTGCTTTCCCTTTTTTGCTTTTTGGAAAGGAGAAAAGCATGAATGGTTTTCTGAAAAACGGCTTGCTGGTGGTGGGCGGTGTTGTTCTGGGAAGTATGGTGACCCAGAAGGCGATTGTTGACACTCTGCACAACAAGGATATTTCCATACGGCAGAATCAGCGCGAGTGTCAGGAGGTTCTGTTCGAGACCAGAGGAGACGTTGAAAAGATTCTTGATACCTTGAACTACTGCATCTCGAAATATGGTTGCGTGACACTGGCTGATTTCTATGATCTGGCCGGGGTGCGGGCCCTTTATGAGGACTGCAAATTCGGGTGGACGACGCTCAATGGCGTAAAAGTTGTTCGTAAACGGGATGGATATACCATCGAGTTCCCGAGAGCCATGCCCGTGACTTAACAAGGAGGATAGACAATGGGAGAATACCCCAATAATTCCCACAGTGCAAGGGAAAAATCAGATGCTGCCGCTAAGACAGAGAAGAAATTGGATAAGGTGGTCACTGGGGCGGCGAGAACCAAAAAGAAAAGCGAGGCCCGACGGTTTCTCAATATCTTTGTGCCGGATGACGCGGAGAATGTCAAGAGTTCCATTCTGGGCGACGTGATTGTTCCCGGCGTCAAAGCGGCCATCGCCGATGTGATCAGCATTGTCCTGTTCGGGGACACGGGCCGCATTGGCGGTCGAAAGAGCGGCGGTTCCCGTATCGCCTATCAGAAGTATTACGACGACAGACGGGATGACCGGCGAGAATACGGACGGCCCCGGGCGGCGGTCGCCTACGACTATGACGATATTATATTTGAAACCCGGGGAGATGCCGACCTGGTTCTGGATCAGCTGGAGTCGGCCATCGCCAAGTATGATGTGGCCTCGGTGGCAGATCTCTACGACCTGGCCGGCGTCACCTGCCGGAATTATACAGCGAACCGCTATGGCTGGACGGATATTCAGGCGGCTAAGGTGGTACGGACGTCGGAAGGCTATGTGATCCGGCTCCCGAGGGCGGTTCAAATCAATTAAGGAGGCGTGAACCATGTACGGATACACGGTTTCCTGTGGGTACAAGGGCATGGTCAACGGCAAATGGATGCTGTTCGCCACAGATACCGAGTACCACGAGTATATGAGGGAGATGGAAGAGGAATGAAACGAGCGGATATTTTGCACACTGCGGAGAAGTGTGTCTGCGGTCAGCGGGAGCAGGACTACGGCTCTCCGGAAAACAACTTTCAGACTATCGCCGACTTCTGGTCGGTCTACAAAGGCGTCAAGTTCTCGGCCAGTGACGTAGCTATGATGATGGCGCTGCTGAAGGTCGCCCGCATCAAGTCTGGCGGCGGAACGGAAGACTCCTTTGTGGACTTGGCGGGTTATGCGGCCTGTGGCGGAGAGCTTGTCACGGAAATGCCCGTAGAGGTTGCCGCCACTGCATCCAATACGGCACTGAACGCAACATCGGCTTAATAAGGAGGATTGCCATGAAACTCAATGCGGATTCCTTTGTTGGCGTCGGCATCTGTATCCTGGGATTGCTGGGTGTTGGCTACGCCATTGGCGTCCACTCAAAGATGAAGACAGTCTGCGAAAAGCTGGACACCAGCATTGACCGGCTGGCGAATGATACCGAGGTGGATATTCCGGCTAAGGTCATCGATCAGGCGGTGCAGCGCGCGGTAGACCGGGAGTCCTATTCCGCGGTAAAGCGGGCTACGGACGAGGTGATGGACGACGTCAAGCGGGAGATCGAATCCCGGGTCGGCGCCGTCGTGAAAGAGCACTATGACGCGATTTCGGACGGGGTAACCGACCAAATCGCAAAGAACGTGGCCAAAATTGACGAAGGCCGCCTCAAGAAAGAGGTTGTGCAGAAGGCCAAAGAGCAAATCGCCGAGAAGTTTGACGATAAGGTCGCCGAAAAGACCAGCGAGGACATCGACCGCATTCAGAATGCCGAAGAGTCCGGCGTGACTCAGGCGGGCGAGACCTATACCCAGGAGGACGCCCGCAACGACCGTATCCAGGTCTACTCCCACACCGGGTTCCAGTATGTAAAGCTGTATGCCCCTGCCATTCTGTTGGGCGCGGCCTCTATCACCTGCATCCTCACCAGCCACAAGATCCTGAGAAAGCGTAACATGGCGCTGGCTGCGGCCTATGCGACGCTGGACCAGTCCTTCAAGGATTATCGCGGCCGGGTGCTGGAGCGCTTTGGCGAGCAGGTGGAGAAGGAACTCCGGTACAACATCAAGGCCAAGGAAATCGAGACCACTGTGGTAGATGAGAATGGCAAGGAGAAGAAGGTCAAGGAGACCGTGGATGTAGCGGACGAAGGTTGGGACCCGTCCAAATACAGCCCCTATGCCCGCATCTTCGACGAGGGGCACTCTGCCTACATGAAGGATGCTGAGCAGAACAAATTCTATCTGCTGGCCCGGCAGGCTCAGGCCAACGACCGGCTCAAGTCCCGCGGCCACTTGTTCCTCAACGAAGTCTATGAGATGCTGGGATTCCCGCTGACCAAGGCCGGCGCCGTTGTCGGCTGGATCTATGACCCCAAGGAGCCCATGGGGGATAACTTTGTGGACTTTGGTATCTACGAGGTGTGCCGCGAAAAGGCCGTGGACTTTGTGAACGGGTATGAGCGCTCCTTTATTCTGGACTTCAATGTGGTGGGCGACATCACCGACGCCCTGGCTACCCACCAGACCCTGTGAGGGCTGAGCCATGAAGAAACTGATATTTGCAATATTGGTCGCGGCGATGGCGCTGACCGGCATGGCCTTCTCCAGTGAGGAGCCGGTCTCCGCCGCGGAACCGCAGGGTACATACGAGGCCGTGGCCGTCAACAGCGTCAAGCCTATCCAGGAGACTGATATTTTGGAATCTATTTCTGTCAAGAAGGCCGTCGCTGCGGAGCCGATGGTGGAAAAGGAAGTCGTCGTGGAGCAGGAACCTGAGGAACCGCCGGCGCCTTCGGTGACGCAGGAGGAGATCGAACTGATTGCCCTCTGTGTCATGGCGGAGGCTGAGGGAGAGTGTGAGTATGGTCAGCGCCTGGTCATTGATGTTATTTTGAACCGGGTGGATGATCCCCATTTCCCCGACACGATTTACGATGTGATTTATCAAAAGAACCAGTTTGCCGGCATGTATGGCGATCGCATCACCCGCTGTTATGTGAAGGACGAGCTGGTGCAGCTGGTTCGGGAAGAGTTGGAGAACCGTACAGATTACGACGTGGTCTTCTTCCGCACCGGCCACTACCATTCCTATGGCGTCCCGAAGTTCCAGGTCGGGGCGCATTATTTTTCCAGTTATGATTAAAGGAGGCGCACATTATGAAGAACTGTCTCAAAACCTTGCTGTCCTACGCCCTGGCGACCGTGTCAGGACTCTGCCTGGTTGGCGGCGTCACCATTCTTTCGTCCGGGAGGCAGTGAGCATGGAGAGATTTGCAAATCTGGTGTCCATGCTGGACTACGCGGTCAACACAAGAAGGAAACGCCACATTACCGGAGGGCTCCTGATCAGCGCAGCACTGCTGTTCGGGGGCCTTGCCATTACGGTGATGAGCGTGCGGGACGAGGAGGATGACTACAATGAGTAAACTTGGAACTGCCCTGGCGTTTCTCGCCGGGGTCGCTGTTGGTGGAGTTGCAGCCTTCACCGCGCTCCAAAAGCGGTATGACGACGCGGTGGAAAATGATATTTTCTCCATCAAGGAAGCGTTCCACAAGCGGGAGCAGAACCTGATGAACGAGATCGCCGACCTCAAGAAGTACAAGCGCCTCCATGAGGTTGCGGATGATACCGCTGAAACAGAGACGCCCCAGACTATTGTAGCGTCGGGTAAGCATCAGGAAAAAGGCGATCTGAATGACTATGCCAAGATGGTCAATCGGACGCAGTATTCCAGGACTTCGGTGCCCCAACCGCCTGAGCATGAGGTGGAGGCGCCTTATGTCATCTCCCCGGAAGAGTTTGGAGAGATGGATGGATACACCCAGATCAGCCTGACCTATTTTGACGACGGCATCCTGTCCGACGAGAATGGCGTCATCATCGACGAGCCGGAGGAGATCGTCGGTGACGCATTGAACCACTTCGGAGAGTATGAAGAGGACTCTGTCTTTGTCCGAAGTGACCCCAAGCGGTGCGACTATGAGATCCTCAGAGATCTTCGCAGCTATGCGGAGTTCCGCAGCACCCTTCCTCCGAAGATTTGAAAGGGAGGTCTGACATTTGACCCGGGATGAACTGATTGACCAGTATTTTGACTGGATGTATCAGCTCGTGGTCGATGACCGATATTCTAACAAGTCCTATCGTAAGCTGTTTAGCCGGCTGTACGATACGGAATTTACCTATACGATTCCGATGGACGGCAACCGGGCCGAAGACGGCATCGACCTTAGATATCGGTTCGGTCGCGAGCACTTATATTCTGATGCCATGGTTGCGTCCTATCTGGACGACCGGCCGTGCAGTATTTTGGAGATGATGATCGCCCTCTCCATTCGGTGTGAGGAGCACATTATGGATGATCCCGATGTGGGCGACCGGACCGGACAGTGGTTCTGGAGCATGCTGGTGAGCCTGGGGCTCGGCGGTATGGAGGACCGGAAATTCGACAGATATTTTGTCGACGAAACCCTGGAACGGTTCCTGGACAGAGGGTACGAACGCAATGGCGAGGGCGGTCTCTTCACCGTCAACAACGGCCGTGACATGCGGCGCACGGAGATTTGGTATCAGATGAACTACTACCTCAGCGAAATCATTAAAGAAGGGAGCATTTGAGATGGGCAAGAAAGGGCAATTTGTTCCGGTGAGCACCCTGGGTGACTTGACGGAGCTGCTGAATCACAACTGCCGTGTCCTGGAGAAGCGGCTGACCAAGCTGACACGGAGGAACCGCAGCATCGCCGTGCTCGCCATCGCCGCCTTTGGCTATGCGATATGGGCGGAGATGGAGCGGCGGAAACAGGAGGAAGAGGTCTATCAGCTTTCCGTCAGGGTGAAAAAGCTGGAGTATGGTGAAGGAGAGTAATCGGCCCAATGCTGGACTTCTTGATGATTTCTACGCGCAGCGGAAAACGCGGTGTCATCGAGATCTATCCCAAGTTTATCATCAAGAAAAGTAACGACCTCATGATCAGAGGCGGCGACTTCTATGCAATATGGATTGACGAACGGGGAATATGGTCGACTGATGAACAGGACGCGGTCGACTTGATCGACCGTGAACTGGACCAATACGCAGAAGAGAACCGCAAGCGCTTTGACGGTACTGTTCGCGTCCTGCATATGTGGGACGCGGAGACTGGTATGATCGATACCTGGCACAAGTATTGCCAGAAACAGATGAAAGACCAGTTCCACATGCTTGACGAAAAACTGATATTTTCCAACACAAAAGCGGGAAAGCGCGATTATGCCAGCAAGTCCCTGCCCTATCCTCTGGAACCTGGGGATACTCCGGCGTGGGACAAGCTGGTGTCCACATTATATTCTCCCGAGGAGCGCCACAAAATCGAGTGGAGCATCGGGGCCATCGTTTCCGGGGAGTCCAAGCGGATTCAAAAATTCCTGGTGTTCTACGGTGCGGTGGGAACGGGAAAGAGCACGATCATCAATGTGATCCAGCAGCTTTTCGAGGGCTACTACACCAGTTTCAATGCCAAGGATTTGGGTTCCTCCAGCAACGCTTTCGCTTTGGAGGCATTCCGGTCCAATCCGCTGGTGGCGATCCAGCATGATGGTGACCTTTCCCGTATTGAGGACAACACCCGGATCAACAGCCTGGTCTCCCATGAGATGATGACGGTCAACGAAAAGTTTCGTTCAGCCTATTCCAACCGGTTCAAGGCATTTCTGATCATGGGCACCAACAAGCCTGTGAAGATCACGGACGCCAAGTCGGGCATCATCCGGCGGTTGATCGATGTGACCCCCACGGGAGACAAGGTGCCCCCGGCGGAGTACCGGACGCTGACCAAGCAGATCCCCTTTGAACTGGGCGGCATTGCCTATCACTGCCAGGAGGTGTATCTGGAGGACCCGGACTACTACGACGATTATATTCCTATCTCCATGATGGGGGCCTCCAATGATTTCTACAACTTCGTGGTGGATTCCTATCATGTGTTCAAGAAGGAGGATGGGGTGTCGCTGAAGTCGGCCTGGGAGATGTATAAGACCTACTGCGATGACGCCAAGGTGCCCTACCCGGTTTCCCGCATGATATTTAAGGAGGAGCTGAAGAACTACTTCCGGAGCTACGAGGAGCGGTTCAGCCTGGGAGATGGTTCCCGTGTGCGGAACTATTACAGCGGGTTTCGGACGGAGAAGTTTGAGGAGCAGGCTCCGGAGGAAAAGCCGACGACCGAGAAACCGCCCCATCCCACCATCAACTTTGTGGAGGGACAGACCTCTGCCTTTGACCGGGATTGTGCCGACTGTCTGGCCCAGTATGCCAACGATGAGGGCACGCCTCGGCGAAAGTGGGAAAAGGTCACCACCAAGCTGTCCTCCCTCGACACCACAAAACTTCACTATGTCAAACTGCCGGAGAACCATATCGTCATCGACTTTGATATTCCGGATGAAAAGGGCGGAAAATCCTTTGAACGGAATTTGGAGGAGGCGAGCAAGTGGCCGGCGACCTATGCGGAGGTGAGTAAGAGCGGCTGCGGCATCCACCTGCATTATATTTATTCCGGAGACCCTACCCGGCTGAGCCGGATCTATGATGATCACATCGAGGTCAAGGTGTTCACCGGAAACAGTTCGCTGCGCCGCAAACTGTCAAAATGCAACGACCTGCCTATCGCTACGATAAGCTCTGGGTTACCGTTGAAAGGAGAAAACAACGTGGTAAATTCCAAAGTCATTCAAAGCGAGAAAGGGCTTAGAGTTCAGATCAAGCGAAATTTGAATAAGGAGATCCATCCGGCGACTAAGCCCTCAATCGACTTTATCTACAAGATTTTGACGGATGCATATGAGAGCGGTCTGACCTATGACGTGACCGACATGCGCAACGCCGTCCTGGCCTTCGCGGCCAACAGCACCAACCAGGCGGAATACTGCATCAAACTGGTGAACAAGATGCCGTTCAAATCCGCCGAAGACGGCCCCGCGGTGAAAAATGACGAGGCCAAGTTAGTGTTTTACGACGTGGAGGTCTTCCCAAACCTGTTCCTGGTGAACTGGAAAATCGAAGGCCCTGGTCAGACTGTGGTGCGGATGATCAATCCCAAGCCCACGGAAATTGAGGAGTTGATGAAGTTCCGTCTGGTAGGGTTCAACTGCCGGAGGTACGACAATCATATCCTGTACGCCCGACTGATGGGCTACACCAATGAACAGCTCTACAATCTCTCCCAGAAGATCATCAGCAGTGAGAAGAAGGCCCGGAGCAACAACTGTTTCTTTGGGGAGGCGTACAACGTCTCTTATACGGACGTGTATGACTTCTGCTCGGTCAAGCAGAGCCTGAAGAAATGGGAAATTGAACTGGGTATCCACCATCAGGAGTTAGGACTTCCCTGGGACCAACCGGTTCCGGAGAATATGTGGCAAAAGGTCGCGGAGTATTGTGATAACGACGTGATCGCCACAGAGGCGGTATTCAACGCCCGAAAAGCCGACTTTGTGGCTCGGGAGATCCTGGCGGATGTGGCGGGCATGACGGTGAACGACACCACCAACTCCCTGACCACCAAAATTATATTTGGCGGCAACAAGCACCCTCAGGACCAGTTCAACTACCGGAACATGGGCGACGTGACCCAAATCGACGATCCCGATAGGGATTTACCGTTCACCATGGGCAAGCCGGAATTTGACGAGTTCACGGTCTTCGATAAGAGGGGGCGCCCCATCTTCCCCGGCTACAAGTTTGAGGGAGGAAAGTCCATTTATCGCGGCGAGGAGGTCGGCGAGGGCGGTTATGTCTATGCAGAGCCTGGTATGTATGGCGACATTGCCCTGTTGGACATTGCCTCCATGCACCCCAGCAGCATCATCGCGGAACAGCTGTTTGGCCCGGAGTACACCAAACGGTTCCAGGAGATCAAGGACGCCCGGGTGGAGATCAAGCACAAGAACTTCGACAAGGCCAAGAAGATGCTGAATGGCGCTTTGGCCAAGTATCTGACAGACGAGGGTTCGGCGGACGCTCTGGCTCAGGCACTGAAGATCGCCATCAACTCGGTCTATGGTCTGACCTCAGCCAACTTCGAGAACCCCTTCCGGGATACCCGCAACAAAGATAATATCGTCGCCAAGCGCGGAGCCCTGTTCATGGTCAACCTCAAGCATGAGGTCCAGAAACGGGGCTTTACTGTTGCCCACATCAAGACGGACTCCATCAAGATCCCAGATGCGACACCGGAGATCATTCAGTTCGTTATGGATTACGGCAAAAAGTACGGCTATGTCTTTGAGCATGAGGCTACCTATGACCGCATGTGTCTGGTGAACAATGCCGTCTACATCGCCAAGTATGCCACGGCGGAGAAGTGTCAGAACGCTTACGGTTATATTCCGGGAGACATCCGAAAGCACCCCGGAGAGTGGACGGCCACAGGCACTCAGTTCCAGATTCCCTATGTGTTCAAGAAACTGTTCTCCAAGGAGGAGATCGTGTTCGATGACATGTGTGAGACCAAGTCGGTCACCAGCGCATTATATTTGGATACGAATGAAACCTTGCCGGACGTTTCGGGATATGAGAAGGAGCTGGAGACTCTGCGGAAGAAGTGGCCGGACGAGCATGGGCAGTATCCTCTCGACTATGAAGAGGTGGTTGCGAATCTGAAAGCCAAGATCGAACAGGGCCACAATTATATTTTCGTGGGAAAGGTCGGCTCTTTTTGTCCCATGAAACCCGGCTGCAACGGTGGTCTGCTGCTGCGGGAGGTCGTGGACAAGAAGACCGGAGAGAAGGGTTACGCCTCTGCCGGCGGCGCCAAGGGCTATCGCTGGCTGGAGTCCGAAATGGTCAAGCAACTCCAAAAGGAGGACGGCATTGACCGGGGCTACTACGACGCCATGGTGGACGCCGCGGTTGCGGATATTTCCAAGTATGGCGATTTTGAGTGGTTTGTTTCCGACGATCCCTATGTGAAAGTTGAGGACGATACCCCTCCCTGGTTCAGCGCTGGAGAACCCTATGAGAATGACACGACGCCCTTTGACGTGAGGTGACAGGCATGACCATTCTTCTGATTATATTTTGGTTCAATGTTTTGTCTGCCTTCATCTCGGCCGCCACAGACCGCCTGTTTTGGTGTGTGGTCAATGTCGTATTGGCAGTTTTGATGGCTTTCTTGGCTATGGCCTATGAGGGCCGTCTTATCAAGCGCATTGAGAAACTCGAAGAAGAAATCAAAGAATTGAAAAGGAGATTTTGATTATGGCTAATCCCAGAGTGAATGACAACCTCGTGATCGAGAATGCCCGCCTGCTGTTCCGGAACTTTTCCGGACGGGAAAGCAAGTACAATCGCGCCGGTCAGCGCAACTTCTGCGTCTACATCGACGATCCTCAGGACGCCCAGAAACTGGCGGATGACGGCTGGAACATTCGGGAGCGTCCTCCCCGCGAGGAGGGTGAGGAGCCCCGGTACTATCTTCAGGTGGCGGTCAGCTTTGAGAACATCCCGCCCACGGTCTACATGATTCCCGAGCGGAGAAAGAAGAAGACCAAGTTGGACGAGGAGTCCATCGACGTCCTCGATTTTGCGGAGATCCGGAATGTGGATCTGACCATCCGCCCCTACAACTGGGTCATCCAGGAAGGCACCAAGAACGAAAAGCGGGGCGTTAAGGCCTATCTGCGTTCTATGTACGTCACCATCGAAGAGGACGAGTTCGCCGAGAAGTACGCTGGCGAAGAGTATCCGGAGGAGTAAATATCCATGGGAGCGTCGGTGAATAAGGAGATAGCCGGCGCTCCCTTACCCCCCCCCGAAACAGAGGTATCACTATGTACGAACGTCAAGCGTTTGTCGATGGACTGTACGCATTTTTGGATTATACCGAGCCACACAATTTACGCAACAACATCAAAGAAGGTTTGATGGTGCGCCGGCATGCTCAAGACAAAGAGACGGAATTTGAGAAACGATGTATCCAGAGATGGGCGATTTCGGAGTTGGCGAAAGCCATTGTGGAAGATCCAGACAATCCCGTTGAGGACGTCGCCTATCGGTTTGCGCTAAAGCTCTATGGCTATGCATGCACCTCTTTTGATGCAAAGATGCGGAATGTGTTCGGCATCGCGGCAGAGTTTATCGACAAGGAGGTCATTGGCCTCTTCCGAACCGAAGACGGAGTATATCCGTAAGCGTTTTACGCACGAAAGGAGAAAATCGTGGCTAAGTATTTACCTATGTACCGCTGTATGGCATGTGGCGGAATTATCAGAAAAATTGAAATGCCAAAGGAGTTACGGACTCCGATCGAACTATCAGACGAGAAAGTCGAGGTTATTTGCATCGGAGCAGCGAACCCCTTTTTCAAATCACCGAATCTGAGAAAGCAGGTTCCTTACTCTCTTGCTCACAACTGCTTTGGGGATAGCCGGCAAATCGGGGCAGCAATCTTTTCCGGCTTTGAGCAAGTCCGGGAAACGGAGGGTGCGGGATGAAACCATTCTGGAAAAATACCCGGAAGGGAAAATCCAAGAAACATTCCAAGCCTTCTCAGCCGAAACCGAGGGTACAGACGTGGACAAAACCCATGGAGGAGCCTTGGAAACCGCCGATGGCTGTTCCGACGGCCCCAGTGGAGCAAGCGACAACACCGATTGTGCAAATGCTGGAGTCGGCTCGCCCCATCAAGAAGGAGTATATTCCAGTCAGGCCATCAACGCGAAAGAGCGAGCATTATGATGAGTTTCGCTCCAAATTCCGGCAGCTGCTTTCCCCTCAGCGTCGTCCGATTGATATTTGGAGAGATTTCATCGTCATGTCGGCCTGCGCAATGTCCAACACCGTGGACAAATCCCATTATGAGGAACGGGAGAAACGGTATCTGGATACTATCAACAAATACGAAAAATCTCAGCAGCATATATTCCCTGAACTCTATGCCGATGTGGTCATGGCTTTGGACGAGAACCCGGAGCAGGACTTCCTCGGCGAGATGTTCATGGATCTGCGCCTCGACTACGAGGAGCTGAAGCAGATATTTACACCATACCATGTGTGCCAGCTGATGGCGGACGTCACAATGGGCGACCTTGTCCAGCAAGTTGAGGATCTGGGATATGTGTCCATCAATGACTGTTGCTGCGGCGCGGGTGCAAACCTGATCGCGGCAATCAATTCCGCCCGCCGCAAATTGGAGGATGCGGGGCTGAACTTTCAGAACCACATTCTGGTCATTGGACAGGATATTGAGGAGTTGGTAGCGTTGATGTGCTACATCCAAATTTCTCTGCTCGGAGTGGCCGGCTACGTCAAAGTTGGCAATGCCCTCACTGAGCCGATGACTTATGGCGATAGCATGGAGAACTACTGGTTTACGCCTATGTACTTCTCTGATGTGTGGCACACAAGAAGAATGATTCATAGATTTACAGAACTGTTCAAGGAGGATAAATGATGAACACGAATAGGAAAATGGTTTCGTGCGAGGACTGCGTATATGACAATAAATTTGGCAGTTGGCATTGCGTAGGCTGTGTTGCTAAAAGCAACTTCGTCCCGCGCTCCAAAAGCAGAATTTACTATAAGTCAGTTCAGGAAATGAATCAACCGCCGGCGGCCTATCTGGCTATGATGGAAGCCGCAAGAGGTTTTGTCGATGATCCTATCGTCCCGGAAATTCTGGACGTGGTTTTCAACGGGCCTGCCACCATCATCTTCTGGGCAGACGGGACAAAAACTGTCGTGAAGGCCATCTATGACGAGTTTGACCCCGAGAAGGGACTTGCTATGGCGATTGCGACGAAGGCCCTTGGTAATAAGGGTAACTACTTCAACGTCATTAAGAGATGGACGGACGAGTACCTGGAGAAAGAGGACAAGTGATGCCCTGTGGCGATCCAGCTTTATGACTATCAGCGCGAAGCCCTGGACCGGATGAAAAATGGGTGCATTCTCTGCGGCGGGGTCGGCTCTGGCAAATCCAGGACCGGCCTCGCCTACTATTATCTGCAAGAGGGTGGTCAGCTGGGTACGGACGATTACATTCCGATGAAGAACCCCAGGGACCTTTATATCATCACCACGGCGCGCAAGCGGGATACCTGTGAATGGCAGGGCGACCTGGCTCCATTTTTGCTCTCCCCCACTCCGGAGGCCAATTACTACAAGAATAAAGTGGTCATCGACTCCTGGAACAACATCACCAAGTATGTGGACATCAAGAATGCCTTCTTTATATTTGACGAGCAGCGGGTGGTTGGTTATGGAGCCTGGACCAAGGCCTTCCTCAAAATCGTCAAATCCAATGACTGGATTCTGCTGTCGGCCACGCCTGGCGACACCTGGCAGGATTATATTCCAGTCTTCATTGCCAATGGGTTCTATCGCAATAAGACCGACTTTGTGGATCAGCATGTGATCTATGACTGGCGGGCTAAGTATCCGAAAATCGACAGCTACCGCAATACCGGCCGACTGATTCGGCTCCGGGATAAGATCTTGGTGACAATGGACTTCAAGCGCCAAACGGTTTCCCACCATGAAGATGTCAAGGTCTCGTATGATATTTCCAAGTACAAAGACATCATGCGGAACCGGTGGAACCCGTGGGAGGATCGGCCGATTGAAACGGCGGCGGAACTGTGCATGGCGCTTCGGAGAGTAACCAATTCGGACGAGTCCAGAGCAGTTGCGGTATTGGAGCTGTTGGAGGATCACCCCAAAGCCATCATCTTTTACAGTTATGACTACGAACTGGATATTTTGCGTTCTCTCGGGTATCCGGAGGGGACAGAGATCGCGGAGTGGAATGGACACAAGCATCAGGAGATCCCCACCGGAGACAAGTGGGTGTATCTCGTCCAATACACCGCCGGATGTGAGGGGTGGAACTGTATCACTACGGACACCATTATATTTTACTCACAGCAATATTCTTACAAGGTGGCGACGCAGGCGGCTGGACGGATTGACCGGCTGACCACGCCATATCGAGACTTGAACTATTATCACTTGAAGAGTTTCTCTGGAATCGACCTTGCCATCAGCAAGGCTCTTTCCAAGAAGAAGAACTTCAATGAAGGCAAGTTCGTAGGCTGGGCCACAAAGCCGATGCCGATGGCCGCGTAATTTTCAGGTTGTATTATGGAGGGAGACACCGAACGTCTCCTTTTATATTTTGAAGAAAGGAGGAAAACATTTTGAAACAACAGCTCGACCTCGAAGTAAAGAAGTTCTTTGATCTACTGGCCAATACGCCTTCCATCAAGGTTAAAAAGCAACTCCTGGCTGAAAAGCGCGATGATGGAACGCCAAAACTGTCAATGACGCATTCGGATATGAGTTCATCCCCCAGTGGGAAGTGCAGCAAGCCTATCAAATCGGAAAATTGAAGATGAATGAAAATGAGTGGTTCAGTTTAAGCCAGAAACTAAATGGGGTTCGTGGAACTTACTTCGAGGGAAAGCTTATCAGCAGACAAGGAAAAGAGTTCATCGGTTTAGAACACATTTTGGGAGATATTCAACAGCTTATCCCTAATTCAGACGAGTGGGTTATTGACGGGGAGCTGATTCGTAAAAATGCGGAGCATGTCTCCGACAATGAAAACTTTCGGCTAACGACCGGAATACTCAGCCAAGAGGATGGCGACAAACGGCAAATCCAACTGGTAATCTTTGATATTTTGCCAAAGGCTGAGTTTCTTCGTGGCGAGAGTAAGTTGCGGTATCGAGATCGCTTAGAGCAGCTAAAAGATCTGGGGCAAAGGATAAAGCGACGCAACTTGTCAAATCTTCGTATTGTGGATGTGTTATATACCGGGAATGACATGTCCATGATCTCTAAATGCTTGAACCGCATGATTGTCGAAGGCAAAGAAGGACTGATGCTGAATCGGAACTGCAAATATTTCACACGGCGTCATAATGGTATCCTCAAAGTGAAACAGTTCTATACCGTAGACCTCGAAATTGTAGATCTTGAAGAAGGGGCCGGTCGTCTGTCCGGAACTTTGGGTGCATTTGTTGTCCGCTATAAGAACAACTACTTACGGGTTGGTTCGGGGATGACAGATGATCAGCGAAAAAAGTTTTGGGATGACGGCCTGAACTTAATTGGTCGTGTTATCGAGGTAAAGTATAAGGATGAAAGCTATGATCGCCGAACAGGTCTTCGTAGCCTCCAGTTTCCGACTTTTGTTCAGCTTCGAGAACTTGGGAAACAAGAAAGCTACGATTGATAAAGGAGAATGACGATGAATGAAAAATCTAACCATAAAGCAGGTTTTGGCAGCGTTGAAGACCGCATTCGCGTTTTTCATGATTGCATGGCATCTGCTCTGCATTTATTTCCGCAGGACATCGCTGAGAAGCTGACAGAGGGCGGATTCTTTACCGCACCGGCGAGCACGAAGTACCATGGCTCCTACGAGGGCGGTTTGTTTGACCATAGCTGCAATGTGACTTCCGCATTGGTCACTCTCACCCATGATAATGACTTAGAGTGGCAGCGTTCTGAATCCCCATACATTATCGGCATGTTCCATGATATTTGTAAGCAGGACCAGTATCGGCATCCTTTTGGAGACACGCTCTACTCGGCGGGTATGGAATTTCATACTGTCGATGAAAGCCGCTGGAAGTATGAGCCTGACACGCTGCTCAAGGGACACGGCGACAAATCCGTCATGCTGCTCTCCCAATATTTGCAGCTAACAATGGAGGAAATCCTGTGTATCCGCTATCACATGGGCGCCTTTGTGGATCAAAAGGAGTGGAATGACTATACCCGGGCTATTCATGAGTGTCCGAACGTGCTCTGGACGCATACGGCCGACATGATCGCGGCACACATTCTGGAAATTGACAAGTGACATACCTTATTATATTCTACTGGACAAGAGGTGAAAGTACATGCTCGGAGCAATTATCGGCGACATCATTGGCTCCCGGTTTGAACGGCATAACCACAAGTCAAAGGATTTTGAACTGTTCACGGACCAATGCCGGTTTACGGATGATACTGCTATGACAGTGGCTATTGCTAAGGCTTTGCTGGAATGCAAAGGCGACTATACCGATCTCAGCAACCATGCCATCCGGTGTATGCAGGAGATCGGGCAAAAGTATCCTAACGCCGGGTACGGACAGATATTTTACCTGTGGTTGCACAAAAGAGCCCCAGAGCCCTATTGGAGCTATGGGAACGGTTCGGCCATGCGGGTCAGTCCTGTGGCTTATGTGGCAAAGTCGGCGCAGGAATGCATCGATCTGGCTGACGCAGTAACCAAAGTGAGCCATGACCATCCAGAAGGAATGAAAGGCGCTGAAGCGACTGCTCTGGTCACTTTTGGTGCTCGAAGTTCACTGCCGAAACAGATTCTTCGGGAGTTGATGCAGACCTGGTACTATACTTTGGGTTTCACCATCGATGAAATCCGCCCGACTTATCGCTTTGATGCAAGCTGCCAGGGCTCTGTCCCTCAGGCAATCGAGGCGTTTCTGGAGTCTGAAGACTTTGAGGACGCTATCCGGATTGCGGTTTCCCTTGGGGGCGACAGTGACACGATTGCGGCCATTGCCGGAGGGATAGCCGGAGCCTATTACGGTGTGCCTGACGATATGTGGCAAAAAGCCGCAGAGTATCTCCCCCAGGAGTTTCTTGATATTTTGGAGGAGTTTGAGCAGGCCTACTCAAATTGAACAGAAATACGATTAGACCATCCTCGTTGCAGGGGGTGGTCTTTTCTTTATACACTAACGGGAGGTAATGCAAATGGACAAGCAGCAGCTCCAGGAGTTCATCAATGGTATCGGAATGATCGCGGAAACAGCCCTGCTCTTCTATCGGAGCACTTTGTCCGCTAAAGCAACCCAAGAGGAGGCCATGCGGCTGACACAAGCGTTTATCGCCGCCACGCTGTATGGAAATAAGGGCGGCAGTTCGAGCAGAGGGTCAAGTGGGAAGGAGGATACTGATGACTGAAAACATCAATGGGATTCAGGTTGATATTTCAAAGTATGTCGGCGAAGAGATTGCCCGACTTGCGGTGGCATCGATAGATGAGGATCGCTTAAACCGTCTTGCCGAACAAGCAATTCGCGACCTTTACGAAGACCAATGGTTTGATGGTCGTCGCTGCACTACAATCCACAAAATGACCGCGCAACTTCTCGGAGAAAAAATCCAACAGCATATTACTGATATTTTAGAGCGTGATGATTTCAAAGACCAAGCAAAGAAACAGGCCGAACAGCTTGTTGACGATATGCAGAAAAAAGTTCGAGAAATTGTCATTGAGCAGTACGCGAATGCCCTGGCTGGGAACATTGCTACCGGATATTTTGGCGGGGCGTTCAAAATGAATGTGCAACAAATCGTCAACGATATGTTGCGCTGACGCTGAAAAAGGAGAAAAACTATGGCGGGACTAAACTGCGAAATCAAATGGGAAACTCGGCTCTGTGAGGTAAACGGCGAGCTTGGATATTTCCACTGCTGGGAGCATTGGTCCAATGTAATAGACGCAAGTCCTCTGCGGGGCGGTCATCCCGGAGGCCAGATTGGGCAAGTCTATGGCATTGTGGAGTTTATGGACGGCGTCCGGCGGATTGACCCTGCGAAAATCAAGTTCTGCGATGAGGAGAATGCCTTGCTGGCAGAGATGGCGAAACATCATCAGGAGGGGAACGCATGAAAGTTTGCATTTTATCAAACGATGACCCTGCGGCTTTTCAAAGCTCAATCAATGCTTTCATCGCCGACAAAAAAGTCGTCGACATCAAATATCAGAGTATGACGCTGGTACTCAGGTTTACGAATGGAGTTCCTTCGGAATCAATCATCGTAGATCGTGCTCTCATCATCTATGAAGAATGAGCAAATAGCGGCAGTTCGTTGTAAATGCGGACGCCCGGCACATATTTGGTATTCGCGGGATGGATATTTGTGTGGATGCATCAATCCGGATTGTACTATCTCTTTAGAGAGGTCGCGGAAGTCCAAAGCGGAGTCAATCGAAAAGTGGAATGCGAAGATGAAAAGAGAATCTCATGGGAACGCATGGCACCCCTGCCAGTATGTCGATTGCAAATTAGAACATGATGGATCTTGGGTAGACGGAAGGTGGTACGAATGGGAAGATGTTCATGGTAGCCGCGAGGTTGCTCGAATGAAGTTTGACGCCATAGACCATTTCTATCCGTATGCCAAAATCATCAAAGAAGAAGATGTCTGTCGTTATAGAGAGTTAGAAGAAGGAGAAGACAATGCTGATTATTAAAACCGAGGAAGATCGGGAGCGCTGCACATCTTGCTATGGCAACCGCACCATTGTTTTGAGCATGGAAGAAGTGTTGGCCTTATTTTCAGGAGCAACTCTTGGTGATCCGAACTTTAATGAGTATGGTGTGTTCATTCGATTAGAGGGGTCTGCGCCTGTTTAAGGGGGGGGGCAAATGGATACGGTCGAACTTTGCAAATGCGGGAAACCACCTCGTTTCTGGCGTTTTGGCGATGTTTATATTTGTGGTTGCGTTAATCCAAACTGCAAAACTATATATCCGGCAAGATCATTGAAGTCGAAAGCGGATGCGATTAGACGGTGGAATGAAAAGATGAGAGGAGAAAATAATGTGTGACTTCTGTAACCATATAGTTGAAGACAGTGAGGCCGGATGGCACGACTCCAATCTCATCACCTACGATCGCAAATTCAACAGTTTTAGTATCGAAACTGCTACGGGCGATCCGTATGATAGTGGCATTTTACAAGATGTAAATTTTTGTCCATATTGCGGAGAAAAATTGATCTGGAAAGGATGAAATGATGGATAAAGAAGCTTGTGATGCTATCGCGTTCATGGCCACTATTTTGGGCAATTTGACGCGAGGATATTCTATCGAAGTCGAAGATATCTGGAAACTGGATGAAATTGCACATCATTTTGAGATGAGAGGAGAAAACGATGGGTCTCAGACTTAAAGGTCAAGTCTTAAAGTTCGATGTTGTGGACAAATGCAACAGAAAATTTGCCTCGGATTGTGAGGTCACATTTCCTGAGAAAGTACCTGTAACCTATAATTTCAGCCCTGACGAAATAATCGGGCATGCTGATATTTCTAAAGTCGAGGACGGTCTTAACTGTGAAGTATCGCTGTTTGATACGAATGCCCTTCCCCAAAATGAGTATTTCGTTGGCGGATATTATACCCGGGTTAAGACGCATGTGAAGGATCACATCACCATCATCGATTCTGCTCGATTAGTAAGCATGAGTATCATTCCGGAGCATAATGTCGCTGACGAAAATTTGAAAGTTAGGAGAGTTGAAAGCAATGCTTAAATTCGAGCACACCGAGGTAGTCGGTTGGGAGGCTGCAATCCGTGGAATGCGGAATCCTTTAGAGAGCTGGGAGAAAAGCGATAGTGACTATCGTAAGGCGCTATCTAAGAAGTGCGATGAGTGCGGAAAATATATGCTTCCGAACGAAGACAGTTGTGATGGCTGCTGGATTAACAACTATACTCCTCCATATAAGGACTTTGCAGTTGGCCCCAACGACCTCGATCTCATGACCCGGCTGCGGAATGCTGGTACGGACCATCGGAAGTTCATGCGGATGCTGGTCGTCTATGTTGACATCACCGGCCCGTTGTATTGGTGGAAAGAGTTTGACACCTACAAAGTAGGTACGGTCGCGAACAGTTGCTCCACCATGCACTGCATCCATAAACATGAGTTCACGCGGGAGGATTTCAGTTGCGAGCATTTGATGTCTTTCGATGAAGTCTACGGAACCGATGACAAAATCTCCTATTGTGAAGACTGCGGAACGTACTCTTCTCCGTTGGGGATTTTGGAAGATACCATTCGCGCATTAAACTTCTACCGCCGGAAGTATCTCGAAACTAAGTCCAAGCCGATGAAAGACGAAAAGGCTCGGCAGACACTTATGAAAAAATACTGGTGGCAGATGATTCAGCTGCTCCCGACGAGCTATAACCAGAAACGGACGATTATGATGAGCTATGAAGTTCTGGCCAACATTGCTCGGGAAGGGTCTCGCAAATTTCATAAGCAGGACGAGTGGCGTGTGGATTTCATGAACTGGATCAAAAGCCTGCCGTACAGTGAGCTTATCACTGCTCCAGTTCCTCAGAAGGGGCATGAGGAACTTCAGAACTACAAAGAAATGTTTGAACAGCTCAAGAAAATCATGGAAGAGAAGCATTCCGTCACCGTTTGCGAGCTCTGCAACATCCATGATTGCGGCGATTCGGATGAAGAGCACTGTAAGAAGTGCCAGTTCTATAAGTACAGCAAATGGGCGAACTGGAAAAAGGCGAATCCCGTGATTGACGAATTCGAGCGAAAAGGCTACACGCGAACTGTCGATGGAAACAAAATCGTATATACCAAAGAGGATAATACCGAAACGAATGAGGGTCTGAATAAACATTTCGGTGGAATTGAGGAGTGATATTTATGAACTCCAAGAATAGACAGCAAAAATGGATCGAAAACCATCCTGTCGCTTGGTGGATCATGAATAAGATCGGCGATTTCTTATGGTTCTACGCAAAGTTTTCATTATGCGTGCTATTCACCTTAATCATGTTACGCCTAAGGATGATGTTTTAAGAGGTGATATTTAGTGGAAAAACCCAGAAGCTATGCCGTATTTGCGGATGACCATGAAGAGGATCTACTCTATTTGAAAACGGATAAAGCAGGCCATACAATTTTCGCTACAAAAAGCGGAATTTATCGATTTCATAATGAAACAGACACCATCGATGGGTCTGTGTTCAGAAGACTTGTTTCCTATTTTGAGAAATTGGGGCCAACAGAGTCAAATCGGACAGATGAAATCAAATATGTCGTGGTCGATGAGCGCGTTCCATATGAGTATAAGATTGACGGTCTTGATGGTTGTGTTTGTGGTGAGATCCTGGTACCCCCAAATGCGACTGACCAATATATTCGGAAACTTATCATGGACGATCTAAAAATTTTGTATCGAAAGGCGTGATATTTGGATGAAACATGGCTACATTCTCAGCATCGATGAAATGCGTGCTGCTATTGCCGGGCATTATAGCGTTTCTATCAATGATGTTGCTATCCAGGCATTTCCCGAAGGAAATCATCTTCGCATTCAAGCCTTGGTCATGGAAGGCGAGAAAAAGATTGAAGAGAAACCCCAGGCTTATTGGGAATATTGGGGCGGATGGGCCGGCAATCATGACAAACGGATCGATGATGCAAAATGCTCCAACTGTGGGTTTAAGCATCCCACTGTTCGTGGCGGAAATGCACCCGATCAGCTTTATAAACTCTGTCCTCATTGCGGTCGCCATATGGGACATAAGGAGGTTTGATATTTATGGATAGCAAACACATCAGCTTTTGGAACGAGGTTCACACCATCATTGATGAGGCTATGGAGAAGCACGATCGTTCTGTTTCCGTTTATATTTCGCCTGAAGGGGCTATGTCTGCCACCGTTCAGCCTTGGCCGGATGCGGACGAGCTGTATGATATGTATCAGAAAGGTCGAATTACGGCGAACGACTTCCGCGCAAAAATGGGGCTGCCCATGGTAAAAAATGCCGAGAAGTTTATGAAGCGTTCTTTTCTCGTGCAGGAATTGAACATCCCGGAGGAGTAACATTCGCCATACGCAGAAAGTGCAACTCGTATTATGAGAGGAGAGCCTACGGAAATGTGGGCTCTTTTCTTTATATTTTAAGGGAGGGTTTTTGTAATGACGCTACATGAAAAAGTCGTTCTTTCTGCCTATACTGGAATTTTAATGTGTGACTTTTGGGAAGTCCACAAATACATCGAAAAGCTTCTTGGGAGGCCGGTTTGGTCTCATGAACTGGCATCAGAGGATCTGTTAGCCGAAATCAAGGAAAAGGCGAAGAGCGATTTTCTCAAGATCATCGAACCATAGGAGGTTCCATTATGCCCAAAATTAAATCTGGAGATAAAATTTACCTGTGCGATCGCACGCAATGTGGCGACCGATGCCATTATCCTGAGTGTCGACACACTACCCTGATTTCCCATGCAATCAATGCTCCGACATTCCCCAATGGGTTCGAACGGATTGAACATGGCCCAAATGCCTACTTCGTTGAGAGAGATGACCAAAAGGAGGAATGATATTTTGACCTTTAAGGAGTTCACTTCATGGTGCAATGAGCGAGCCTGTGATGGATGTTGGGGTATGTTCACCGCCATGACCTGTTTGGATCTGATGGCAACTGTCAATAAGATCCCATTCTGGAAAAGAGAAAAAGTTTGGCGAGAACAGTATGAAAAGCAGGTTCTGGACGAGATTGTCGAGCCGATCAACCAAAAGATTCTCATTGCCAAACTCGCTGCTCAAACTTTGAAAAGCAAACACACCGACGAAATCGAAATTGCCAACGAAAAGGAGAATCCAACCATGACCATCAACGAATACCAGTCCCATGCACTGAGAACCGAGTCCCGCATTGTTGCCGATCCCGTCCCCTACATTAGAGTTCTGGAGGGGCTTATGGGACTCAATGGTGAAGCCGGCGAGGCCATCGACATCATGAAGAAGGTGCTTTTCCAGGATCATGAGTTTGATCGGAAACATCTGGCTAAAGAGCTGGGTGATATTGCTTGGTATCTGGCGATTAGCGCTGATGCCATTGGCTACGACCTGGAGACAATTCTTCAGATGAATGTGGATAAGCTCAAGGCGCGGTATCCGGATGGGTTCAATTCTGAGCAAAGCCAGAACCGCAGTGCCAATGATATTTAAGAGGCACCACTATGCCAATCCGAGATAACGACTTACTTGTCTATTTCGGCAAGTATTGCAAAACCTGCAAGCATGAAAAATTACCAGAAAATGAACCTCCCTGCGACGAATGCCTGGAGCATCCAATAAATCTGAATTCTCATAAGCCCGTCAATTATGAGGATAAGAATGACTGAGGAGGCCAAGATGAAACTAAAATTTATCGGGGAAGACGGTTCTATGGGATTGCGAACTGGTGAAATCTACGATACCCGCATCTTTATCAAGGGGAAATTCCTGTGGGTAGAGTAGAAAGTCAACCTCTTTGCTGTGAAGTCTTGCCCCTACTCCTCTACCAAGGCATTTGCACAAAACTGGGAGCTAGCAAGTATGATTTGAGGAGGACAGTATGGCACAAAAGAGAATTAAGATGGTTCGGCAAGATATTTTGGGCGACCGGCTGCGGCTTCTCTATGATGACGGAACGCAAGGAGTTCTGGATTATGGAGGAGCCGTTTCCCGTTCTAAGATGCCCATCAATCTTCAGCCGGAGAGTTTTGTCGGGCTCACGCTCAAGCAGGCCAAGATGAAGCTCGGCATCAAGAATTGAGGTGCCCATATGAGTCAAGAATATGATTTATATTTGCAGCGACATAAGGCCAATGTAAAAAGAGGCTATGATTGGCTGCGCACCAACATGCCCTGGCTATTTGAAGGGCAACCGGATAGTGCTTGGCAAACTGAGTTTGAACACGATGCTTCTAAGTCGAATCCGGACGAGTACGAGGCCTATGATGCATACTTCTACGGCGGGAATCGCTCCTATGCAGTTGTCCAAGCGTTCCAGTATGCTTGGCTGCTGCATATTCACCGCAATCCCCACCATTGGCAACACTGGGTTCTGATCAATGATGACCCTGGTGAAGGCGAAGTCTTACTGGAGATGCCTTATAATTACATCATCGAGATGATTTGCGACTGGTGGGCCTTCAGCTGGGAGAAAGGCGACCTGAGCGAGATATTCTCCTGGTACGATGATCATCAGGCCTACATCAAGCTCCATCCCAAAACCCGGTCGACCGTGGAAGATATTCTCTGGGATCTTCGTGGCCGACTTGGATTCAACGTTCTGGCTCACCATGGCGTCAAAGGCCAAAAGTGGGGTGTCCGCAACGGGCCGCCTTATCCGCTTGATAAAAGCAAGAAGTCTGGTACAATAGTGACAGATTCTATTGCTGCCGGAGAGGTTTCGCAAACCGTTAATAAAGATAAGCAGAAACGGCATTCAAAAAGTGATCACGAGCCCGGAAGAAGTTATCTTGATGGAGATATTGACTTTGCACAGCAGCTGGTCGACGAATACTCCGGAACTGGAACTCCAATCTGCAAGGATGGGAAATGGTCGCATCGCGAACGAATTACCGCCAAAGAAGACATTGGTACTTATGTGGATGTCGATGGCAATGAGACCAGAAGTGACAGAGCCATGATCATCTATTCAAAAACGGGCACTCATATTTACCCAATTAGAAAGGAGAATGACGATGAAACTTGAACGCTCACTCGAAGGGAAACAAGTACGAATCGTCACCACAGACAATGAAGTTCTGACCGGCGTTGTCGAGGATTACATTTTCCCAGAGGACAACGAGCCGGAAGGGGTTTCTGGTATCAATGTCTATAACTGCCCAAAACCTGGGGAATGGACTGGACTCAATGAAACTGATATCCAGTCTATTGAAATCATGGAATAGACGAAATCTCGCAGGAAAGGAGAAAAACCGTGATAACCATTCAAGGGCAATACAACATTGCTGTCTGCTACACCAATGAGCTGGAAGGAGCGGCTCGGGAGCAGATTCAGGCAGTATGTGACCGGCCCGAGTTTTCGGGCTGTAAAATCCGCATTATGCCCGATGTGCACGCCGGAAAGGGCTGTACCATCGGCACCACCATGACTATCCAGGACAAAATCGTTCCCGGTATGGTAGGCGTGGACATTGGTTGCGGCATGGAGACGGTAGAACTGGCCGAGTGTGAAATCGACTTTGCTAAGCTGGACGCGCTGATCCGGGAGAAGATCCCCTTCGGCCGGGAAATCCGTGATATTCCCCATTCCCTCAATTCAGAAATTGACTTAACTCAGCTTCGATGCGTCGACCAAGTCAATCTTGACCGAGCGATTCACAGTATCGGCTCTTTGGGCGGCGGCAACCACTTTATTGAGGTAGACCAATCCGGGGACGGACGGCTATTCCTAGTCGTTCACTCCGGGAGCCGGCACCTTGGAACAGAAGTGGCCGATTACTATCAGAATGAGGGACGCCGGGCACTTTGGGGTGGGGCCAAGCATCAGATTCAGGAGACCATTGCAAAGCTCAAAGCCGAGGGGCGGTTTCAGGAAATCCAGAAAACTATCACGGCTCTGAAGAAAGAGCATGAGTTGGATATTCCGAAAGACCTCGCCTATGTGGAGGGCAAGCTGTTCGACGACTACATCCACGATATGAAGTTGACGCAGCAGTTTGCGGTGCTCAATCGGAAAGCTATGGTGGACGTCATCCTGGAAGGTATGGGCCTTACTGCGGTGGATATTTTCACCACCATCCATAACTACATTGATACGGACGCCATGATTCTCCGGAAGGGCTCCGTATCTGCCAAGAAGGGAGAAAAGCTGCTTATCCCTATCAACATGCGAGACGGCAGCTTGATCTGCGTTGGCACAGGGAATGAGGACTGGAACTGCTCTGCTCCGCACGGAGCCGGACGCCTCATGAGCCGTCGAGCAGCGCTTAACACCCTATCTATGGAGGAGTTCCAGAATGAAATGAAGGGCATCTACACGACTTGCGTAGTTCCCGACACTCTTGATGAATCTCCGATGGCCTACAAGAGCATAGAGGAGATCGTCTCTCAAGTCGGGCCCACTGCAATCATTGTGGAACGCATCCGCCCTGTCTACAACTTCAAAGCCTCTGATTAAACCGAATAAGGAAAACTTGAAATGCCTCGAATTGTGTAACAGCAGTTCGGGGCATTTATATTTTCTGGAGAGGAGCGGCATGAAGGGAATTTATAAAAGACCAGTAAGTTGCTCTCCTTGCATTGACATGGACTGGATGACCCCAGAAACCTGCGCCGAATGCGAGCGATTGCGACGTGAAGAGGTTGATATTTTACAGCTTGGCGTCGGGTTCTTTGCAAACAAGGCAATTATCAAGAGGCCCGACGGCACGCTGGCGACAGTGCTACTCAGCGAACTCACTATTATGGATTGATATTTTGAAAGGAAAAAATCGCTATGGTTGATACAAGGGGTCTAAAAAAGTCCGCTGTTCTGGCAGCACTTTATAACGCTTCTAAGCCGCAAGGGTTGGGGTTTCTACATTTCGATCCTGTTCCGATGACTGAGGAGGAGGAGGCTGAAGAGCTTTTGAGAATGGGTACCTACTTCGATTATCTCAAAGGTCGCGTCATGAAGGTGGATCTGAGCAATGACGATTGTTTTGAAGAATGGCTCTACGATCGGGATAACGGAAACGGGGCGGCACAGAGAGCCATCAATCAACTTCGTGGCTTATAAAACATCTTGATATTTTTGAAAAGGAGAAAAAACATGGACGAGATGAATGTAAAAGCAGTCGAGACTACGGAAAACAAGGAAATTCGGCCGAAGATCATCGCGGTGGACTTCGACGGCTGCCTGGTTACGAACAAGTTCCCCGAGGTCGGCGATCCCATCAACAAGACCATCTCCAGGCTCAAGCAGGAGCAGGCCAATGGCGCCAAGGTCATCCTCTGGACCAACCGGCGGGATAAGCCACTGGACGACGCGGTGAATTTCTGCGAAGAGCAGGGTATCCATCTGGACGCGATCAATGCAAACCTGCCGGAGATCATCGAGGCCTTTGGCGGCGATACCAGAAAGGTATTTGCCAATGAGTATTGGGATGATCGGGCCGTCTATATGGCAGAAGAGGAAGACGACTGGGCGGCGAGGGAGATTGCCCTTGCATGCCAGAGTGAGCGTGAGGCTTCGGAGGGTACGGATGACTGGGACTATGGCGTGGCCTGTTATGAAAGTGCGCTGCGAGCCTATCGGAGTCTGATGCAAGATGGTCACTCCGGATTCAGCATCCAAATCACGAAGAGCATTCTCAACCGCCTGATTGATGGTAAGTGTCTGACGCCCATCGAGGATACGGAAGATATTTGGAATGAGGTAACCGGGGAAATGGATGTCAAAGACGGACGTCGGGAATTCCAGTGCAAGCGGATGTCCTCCCTGTTCAAGACGGTCGCTTCGGACGGCACAGCTACTTATTCCGACGTGGGCCGAGTCTGTGGCGTCAACGCTAATTCCCCTGATGTGGCTTTTACGAACGGCCTGATGACCCGTCTCATTGACAAACTCTTCCCCATCACCATGCCCTATCTGCCCGCGACCAAGAAGTATCGTGTCTTCTCCGAGGACTTCCTAGTGGACCCCAAGAACGGGGATTATGACACCATCGCCTACCTTTATATTCTCACACCCAATGATAAGCGGATCGAGTTGAACCGCTACTTCAAAGAGGAGGGCGGCAAGATGGTTCCCATTGAGAAGGCCGAGTACGAGGAGAGAAAGACGAAACGGGTGGATAAGAAATGAAACGTGGCTGGGATGATATTTTACATGCCCTATTCAATGCCATCGGCATTCTTGCTATTCTCGGCCTAATTTTCCTTATAAAACTACTCTACGATTTTATGAGGTGGTTATTTTGAAAGATTTCGACACAATATTGGTCGGCTTTGACCATAGCCATGGCGATCCTGCGGTGCTGATCGTTGGTCGAAAGGCACCCCGGGATAACGTCCAGATCATCAATCAGTTCCAAGGCAAAGAGGCTGAGGAACTGTATCAGAAACTTGTTGGAGAGGAGAAAAAAGTATGACAATCGGCGGCTGGGTTATATTTGCCATCTTTGCAATTCTTGTCCTGTGTTTTGGTATTGGGGGCGCATATCTGATTGAGAACATTCCCGGAAAGATTATCAGCGTGGTGGTAGCCATTTTGCTGATTTTGGGTCTGTTCTTCGGCATGCGCTGGTACTTCCAGAATACTGCGTCCGGCCAGCGGGCTTTGACAGATCAGAAAAGCAATTTGGACAATGGGCTCGAACGGACGGTGACGATCTATACGGCTGATGGAGAAATCATCGCGCAGTATACCGGAAAGATTGATATTGAGGGAAATGACGGCGGTTATGTGCTCTTTGACTATGAGGGAAAGCGTTATACCTATTATAACTGCTTCGTAGAGTCCATCGCTGAAATTGGGCCTTGATATTTGGCGGAAAAGGAGAAAAACATGAAACGCATTTATGCCAGCGTGCTCTTATGCGCTATTTTGTCGTTGGGCCTGCTGACTGGGTGTGACCAAGGCGTCGCTCGCTCCCTTGGCGGTGACATGACTTTGGAGTTGGAACCCGGTCAAAAACTGGAGATGATCACCTGGAAGGATGATTCTTTATGGTATCTCACCCGGCCAATGCAGGATGGAGAGGAGCCGGAAACGCACACGTTCCAGCAGTCGTCCGAGTTTGGGGTGTTTGAGGGCACTGTAACCATCATTGAATCTATTGAAGGTGAGGAAACGCCATGACAGTTTATATCGCCGGGAGACAGACGGGCAAAACAATCTATTTGATTCGGATGTCCGCAAAGACAGGCGCCGTTATCGTGGCCCCGACTTATCAAATGGTGAGCTACATCGACCAGATGGCCCGCAAACTTGGATTGAAAATTCCACCGCCTATCTCGGTTGTTGAATGGGCTCAGATGGTAGCCCGCAAGCAAGTCCACTCAGAGCAAAGATATTTAGTGGACGAGCTGCAAATGGTATTAAGCCAGATGAATGTGGAGGCGGCAACGCTTAACGAAGATAGTAAGGAGGAAGTTCACATGTTTGGAGTAAAGGAAACCTGCTGCACCAGATGTAGCGAACTATGAAACCCGAAAAACTGTGGAGGATAGCTGCCGGGCGATGATTGCCTCGTATGAGGCCGACAAGCTGACCTA
>PPYE01046581.1_pt1 | contig 33276 bp, 36 predicted proteins | sample 1559881 | NCBI WGS metagenome assembly PPYE01 (sample SAMN08240022, study PRJNA423297) | Human gut metagenome, whole genome shotgun sequencing project.
ATTCCTATCACTTCTGCGACCTGTTCTTGCGTCAGTCCTTTGATATTACGAAGAAATATCAGGTTATCTGCCAACACTTACTTCACCTCCTCGTCTACTAATATTATATGTCCGAGAAAGTACACTTTCCACCATGCAAACTTGTCAGAAAAGTATTTTTAATGTTAATTTTACCTGCATTACTCAGATTACTGTGATAAAATGTGAGAAAAATATATATCAACATATAAAAAACGGAGGAAGAGAGTTATGTTCGATACCATTCATCATATTGCAATCATTGGAAGCGATTATGAACAATCAAAACATTTTTATGTGGATCTGCTTGGATTTAAAGTAATTAGAGAGAATTATCGAAAAGAACGTGATGATTACAAGATTGATATGGCATGTGGGCGGCAGGAAATAGAACTTTTTATCATAAAAAATGCTCCAGCTCGTGTAAATTATCCAGAAGCATTGGGATTACGCCATCTGGCATTTAAAGTGGAGAGTGTAGATGATACAGTAAAAGAATTGAATGAGAAAGGAATTGAAACTGAGCCGGTCCGTCTGGATGATTATACCGGAAAGAAAATGACATTTTTCCATGATCCGGATGGACTTCCACTGGAAATTCATGAGTAGAAAATAGTTCTTTGGGCAACCCTACTATATAGGTTGCCCAGTCCTCGGTTTCTAAGCTCTGTTTTTAGTAATTCTGACCTTTATGTATTTCCCGCTGACGGAGTCTGAACAGAAATTCATATCCAATATTTTTCTCAGGGACGCTTATCCAACTTTTTCGCCGATTTCCGGCGTAAGGTCATATACTTACTGTATATGCCTTCCGCGGCATTCGTCAAATGTCCATGCAAGCATGGCCGCCTGACTCATTGCTGCGCGAAAATGAATCGTGTGTTCGTGACCTTCCACACGTAAAACAAAACTTCGAAAACAATCAATTTATAGAGCTTTATCTTGTACCTTTTAGCCTTGAAAACTGCGTGTTTTCGAGGTTTTTCTTTTTATCTGCGTTTATCTTCTTTCATGCAATTTTGGACAGATTTTGGACAAAATTTGGACAGAAAAAAGAGGAGCGTTTTCGTCTCCTCTAAAATGCACTTGCTATCTTTTCCATTTCCTCTGCTTTTGTATCTGGTAATACATGGCTGTATAAATCCATCGTCATAGCAAGAGAACTATGGCCGAGAATCGTCTTGAGAACTTGCGGTTGCATACCGGCTTCGATTGCCCTTGTCGCGAATGTGTGCCGGAACACATGACTTGTAATTCTTGGAAAATCGTAGCCTGCTGCCCAGATTCGTTTTATTGTCCGGTCAATTTCTGCTTGTATACGCTCCCGGCTTAATGGTTCCCCCTTTTCATTACAAAATAAATATTGATTCATCTTCACAACTTTAAAGCCCCAATAATTCCGCTGTGTCTCTATATGTTCCAGTATGGCAGCAGTCAACGGAATATCTCTTGTTGATGTCCTTGTTTTTGGCGTATCTTCGATATATCCTTGAAACTCTATATATTTCAACGTCCTGCATACATGGATCACACCTTGTTTCTTGTCGATATCGGAATATTTAAGCCCTTGCATCTCACCTCTTCTCATTCCGGTTCGAAGCATCACCGCAAAGAAATGATATAAGTAACTCTCTTTTGCATATTCCATAAATAGCTCTTGCTGTTCTTTCGTCATGGCTATTCGTTCTTTCTTTTTCCCTGTCTTGCGTGGCAATTCTGCCAATCTAACCGGATTTCTCTCTATCAATCCATTTCTCATTGCCTGCTGGAGGCATCCGTTTAAAACAGCCGATACAATTTTAATACTTGAAAGTGCATATCCTTCTTTCACCAGCTCATTGTATAACTTCTGGATATGTTCCCCTCGAATCTCTGAAAGCTGTCTGCTGCCTAACCTATTCTTGATGATACTCTTATAATATTTCTCATAATTTGTATATGTACCGAGTTTCACCCGGTTCTTCTTATATTCCTCTAGCCATGTTGTAAACCATTCATCTAGGGTGATTTTCTCTTTTGTTACATAAATTCCATGCTCCAGCTTGTATTTAAGCTCTGTAATGAGTTTTTGTGTCTCTGTGATAGTTTTTCCGTGTACAAGGTAACTCTTTCCTTGATACATAAAACGCCCCTCAAAGCCTTCACTGCGCTGTCTGATTCCCTTTGGTAGCTTTCTACCTCTCTTATCTACTGCCATGCCCGCTCCTTTCTGAACATAAGTTCACGTATTGCAATGGGCCAACATGACAGTTATAATCATGTTGACCCTTTATCGTGTGTATTGGGTTATTTCTGTTTGGCCCCGTAGCGTTGCCGCGCTGTGGGGCTTTGTTATATCACCTTCTTTCATTCTGCAACATTTTTGGTATTCGTTTGTTTTTGAAAAGCAACGTTTTCTATATTCGTTTCGTTTTTGTGTGCACACTTTTTTATATTCGTTTCGTTTTGTATTTTGATAGTCCATCATGAATCCGTCTCGTTAATCGTACATTTCTTGCGTTTTTGCTATGCGAACGTTCGCTATTATCTACCCGAACGCTCGCTATTCATTCCATGCAGTAACTACGCTATTTTTAGTATATTCGTCGGTTTTGAAAAGCAACGTTTTTGCCATTCGTCGTTTTGGAAGAATGCATTTACTGATAGGGTTCGACCTTGATGTCGAGGTGTCATAACTGGAAAATTTTATTAAACGCTTGTTAATTCTTGACCATCATCAAATTGATGATTCTTGACGATTCGTCAAAATGATGATTCGTTAATCTGTCCGCCGTCCCGCTTCAGATATTGGTAGTATCTTAGTTAGGAAGGGCAGCAGTTGAATAATACCTCTCTTCTTTTTTAAGTAAAACACTTTCAATCTCATTTACTTTTTAACTGTAGTTTTCTGTAGTTCTTATGTTCCGCCGTCCCGTTCCGGTGTTGGCGCACCTTTCCGAGAAGGGCAGCAGTCTTACAACTTCTCACCGCCCACTCTGTTCATAGGGTACACCCTGTATTTGTGGTTTTGTGCGATGTCGCACCTCGCGCGCGTTATCGTGTCCATTAATTCCCGCCGTCCGGCTCCAGTCCGCCAATACCTTTCCCGGAAGGACGAGAACTATCGTTATACTTTCATACTATCAAAATCACTTTTCTCGTCTCGGCATCTCCTACCTTGACAATATACTAATGCGAAGACTCTTATATCTGCCAGTTCTTCGTCAGTTGCGTCTGTCAGAATCCTGTCTATTGATTCTTTCACTTTCTCTCTGCTCATTATGTTTTCTCCTTCTTGCACGTTCCGCACGCTTTCCATACACATAGCCAAACTGTAGCATTTTCCACATCCAAAATTCAGGTGATGAAAAATGATAATACTGCTTTACAGCGTTCTTAATTAATTCATACTCCTCATAGGGTAAAACCTCTTGTCCTCTAGTAAGAATATTGTAATCACAAACTTTTATCTTTGCTGTCGTCCTTCGTCCTATTGCCTTATTCGGCTCTGTTCTTTTAGTCATGATGTTTCGCCCTCCTGGCTCTCTCCGCTCTCTTCCCATCAATCACACCATAAACGAAAATCTGACACAAACCAATCGAACCACAATCATACTCCTTAAATATCTTCTGTACAGTATTGTAGGGTACTCCGCCAATCCGACTGTGTTGTAAAATATCAAGAACCGCTATGTCTCTCCTTTGCTCAATTGCTCTATTGATCACGGCCGCAGCTTCTTTTATTCCTTCCGGCGAGTCCAGTTTTTCTCTTTCGCTATCCTCTAACTGCAGATATGAAAGCGTGAAATCCTTAAAAGCTTTGTACCCTGGGTGATTCTTGTTCAGTACAATCGTCCCGTCCTGTCTTAAAAATACTGTCAATGTTTCAATCTTTTCCCCGTCACCCCACAATCTCAAGAAGCTCTCGATCTGGGACAGGGTCAGATCCCCGATCTCACATGCTTCTACCTTTAAATCTTCGTCAATTACCTCGTAAGCCATTTTTCTCTTGTCCTTTCCCTGGACTCCATGTTATGATTAATATGTTTGTTGACTGGAGTCCAGTCATCTACTGCCCCTATCAGCGTTGGTAGCACTGATAAGGGGCTATTTTTATGCTGTTATTTCTTGTACCTGTGATCTACCAAAGAAACTCGCTTTGTAAATTGCTCCGTCACCCTTGGAACCCCAAATCAATGAGCAACCAAATAATGCTTTAGAGCCGTGTATTACCTCATATCCAAGCTTTTTCCAACCAAACCATGTATTTGTCTCCTCTGCTACTCCTGCTGCCGCTTTGCTCCTCTCAATGCGTTCAGAATTGATTTCCTCGGCTTTAGCTGATATCCAAGCTCTGTGAAGTGCTTCTGCAAAGCTGATATCATATTTTCTGTAATTCTTCCATGCATTCAACATGATGTTCTTTAGATCGTATTTCATAACCTATGTGCTCCTTTCTTGTAAGGTATCTCAACAGCTCCGGCAGGCTTTAAAGTATCTAAGGTTTCTCGACCATCTCATTATCCCCTTATCCTTACCCGATATTATGTTGGTGTCTCCGGTACGCTTTCGCCACTTCGTTTTCACCCTTCGCTGTTGTCTTTCCTTAACTTGTAACTATATTATAAACGTTTTTGAGTATGTTGTCAACACTTTTCAGAGTACTTTTTAAATGTTTTTGATTATGTTTCCTTGACCAGTGTCTTTTTCCATGATATTATATAATCAAAGAATAAATGAAAGAAGGTGACAACATGGCAGTTACTGAAAAGATCAAAGCGTTGCTTTCCATCAAAGGGAAAAAGAACGTTGAACTTGCCGCTTATCTTGGAATTTCCCCACAATCCCTGCAAAACAAATTTAATAGGGGTAGCTTTTCTGCAGAAGATCTTATAAAGGTATCTGACTTTCTGGAGTGTACCCTTGCCTTTGAAATCAACGACACGCAGAAAATCATCTTAGACAGATCAGACATAAGGGAATAGCATTAGAAAGGAACATCAATGAAACATTCTTTAAGCAAAACACGATTGTATTCTATTTACTCGGGAATGAAGCAGCGTTGCTATAATCCCAATAATCAGCACTATTCTATCTACGGCGGCAAAGGTATAAAAATCTGTGATGAATGGTTAAATAAAAACGGCTTGCAAAACTTTATAGAGTGGTCTTTAAATAATGGTTATGAAGAACACTTGACCATTGACCGAATAAATAGTTCTGCAGATTATTCACCCCAAAATTGTCGCTGGATAACAAGCTCTTTAAATAGTGCAAGGGTTCACTCCTCATGCTTTGACATTCCCTCTATTGCTCCAGCAACGGAAGGATTTAGATTCAAAAGCAACGAGCAGATCGTTATTGAAATAAAAAAACTTATGCTGGAAAATCAAATTTCCCAACGAGAAATTGCCGAGAAACTTAATATCAAACCCCAGGGATTAACAAAATTACTTACTAAAAAAAATTTCGGCTTTGAAGATGCACAAAAAATTCTTTCTACAATGGGGTATCAATTAGTACTTGATTTCAGTTCTGTCGAAAGAGGTGAGTAATTTGTCAGTATCAGAACAAATAAAAATCCTTTGCGTCAAACTAAATATAAGTGTTTCAGAATTAGCTCGCTTATATGATTCAAGTCCACAAGCATTCAGCCAAAAAATGAAACGTGAGGGTTTCACGCCTGCTGAATTAAAAAAAGTTGCAGAAGCAGCCGGGTGTGAATATGTTACCTCTTTCATTCTTCCTAATGGTGACACTGTAACCAACTAACTTCCACCACAAAAAAGAAGGTGAAAACACATGCCAACCAAAGAATACATAGCAAAATACGATATAAACTACGCCAAAGCAAAATTAAAACGTATTCCTCTAGATGTTCAAAAAGAGAAATATGAGCAAATAAAGACTGCTGCAGGCCGAACTGGGGGATCTGTCAACGGATATATTAAAAAGGCTATTGATGAGCGAATGGAGCGTGAGCAATAATGTTTTTCTTTCTGAAGCCAACATTTGACTTTGATTCTCTTCCAGATAGTAAAATATTACTTTGGTTATTGTTCTTTCTCTTTCCACGCGCTGAAATAGTTTTTAAAGACGATTTTGAAGACGATTCATTTTGGGAAGACTATGAATAACTATATCCGGTTCGTAAGCCGTTAGCCTTTTTTGACGGATATGCGCACATTCCCCAATTGGGACTAATAGGGCAATTCACCGACTTAGATCAGATGCAGCACCTCACAGCAAATCGTGAATTTCACGAATCGTCTTGAATCCTGCTGCCAGATATGTTATATTTAAGACACAAAAAGAGAACAACCGCCCACAAGGTGGGTTGACCTCAAAGTAAATTGGAAATTCATAGAATCACCACTCCTTCGCTCGCCAAAGTTCCGGGGTGGTTTTTCTATGCCTTAAAACATTATCTGATAAACGTAAAAACGAATGTCAGCAATGCAAGAATGAACATGCCAAAAGCCATAAGGTCTTTAAAATCAAAATGATTATTGTTCATCAGCACCACCCCCATTCTATGTAGAATAGAGGTCAGCCACCCTGTAACACGATTGCTCTACTCACAATATAACATAATGCCATTCTCTAAGCAATCAGATTTTCACAGTGGCAGCAGTCAGGAAACTGCCGCTTTTATTCCTGGAAGAACCTCATTTTATCCCGAAATATCTCCAATTTTTCCAAAACCTTAACAAAACTTAACATTCATTTTCCCAACTATGTAAATGCCCTCATTACAAATGAGGCCTAAAGAAGTATGTAGGTATACCTACGGTTGTGGTTTATCTTGTTTAAAAATTAGTAATTTACAACCGTACCCGAAAGTACACTTACAAATCCGACTATTGAACATTTTTGTCTGTACGTTAGCAAAAGTCAGCAATTCTCTTCCCTGCACCTAGATTAAATCTAATTGCTCAAAAATGAGCAAAACCACAGTTTCTTCCAAATATGGGAAAAACGTTAACAAAAGTCAACAGACCTTCTCGCCACTCAAATTTTTGGAACGTGTACGTCGAAAATATCGACCGCCTTTCATTGCTGACTTTTCAGCAGTGCTTTATATGGTGTCATGATATTGGCACCTTGGCAGCAGTCATTATTCTACCGTCAGCCACTCTCCGCAGTAGTTGACGGTTCTTTCTATTGTGATAGGTCTGTGAGCTTCTATTTGCCGTTTTCTAGCCATTTCAATGATGTTCTTGTATGTTTTACCGTCTAATCATTTCAAAAGGCTTAAATCGTTCTCATGCGAGTTTTCAGCTCCATCTCGTCTCAATTTTCTCAAACATTACCAAAAAAGTTAAGTTTTGTTAAGTTTTAAAGACAACAAATGCTAACAATGTTTTTCTCGTAGTTCCCCCGTAGTTCCCCCGTGGTTCGCTCTTGCTTCACCACACTCGGCGAACTCAATTTTGCGTTCGTTCTTCTCACTTTCCTCTCACTTCACGGGCATCTCCTCCCCGGTGCATACAAGAATGACCTTCACACTGTCACTGTGAAGAAAAACACACGATGCTCATTCAGATATTAAATTTCATCAAGTTTTCCGTGATCCCGCCGTGGATTTCTCGGCGTTCCTCCGGAGTTCGAAGCAAGTTACATTGTTTTAGCATCACTAATAATCAACATACCTCTGTTCTTTAAACCTCTCACTAGCTTCTTTATCTTCTGTCCGGTTTGTCTTTCCAGCCCATTCCTCAAGCAAGTTACGAATTTCTTGTGCTTCTCGTAATTCCTTTTCGTGTTCCCACGCTTCAATATCTCTAAGTGCATCACGATCAACGGAGCTCATCCAGTTCCTCTGGAATGACTCAACGCCCACATGATGAATCTCTGCAGGTGCTATATACTGCTCAAAGTACAAACGACATTTAATCTTTCTTGCCGGTCCTCTAAGTTTCCTTAAAGCGGTTCTTTCTAAATCCCTTGCATATTGGAACGAGCACCCCAATTCTCGCCCTAACACCTCGTAAGTATCTTTATTCTTGTATCTTCTGGTTATAACAATTGCTTGCTTTTCTGGTAGATCATCAATCATTTTCCATAGTTCTTCGCTCATTAATTCATGATCTCGCTTTCTGATTACATCCCCTTCCAAGTTCTGATCAGATGCAACGGTATCACCCAACGTCAAGCTATCATCCTCTTCACCAATAGCAGCATCTAAACTTTTTATTTCTCCTATGCTTTCCGCTTTTCGCAATTGTTCAAGCTTTTCTGCATCTATCCCTAAATAAGCTCTACAAAGCGAATAAGAAGGCTTGCAACCATACTCTTGCGTGTATTCACGCACAAATCTTTTATATTGTAAAACAGCTGTATACTCATGTGAGGGAAGTCTTATCGTTCCGGACTGTTCAACATATCTTCTGATTCTGCTCCTGATCCAGAACGCAGCATAGCTGGTAAACAAAGCTCCTTTTCCCTCTTTATAATGCGCTACAGCATCATTTAAGCCAATATATCCCTCTTGCATTAAATCTTCCATCTCTGCATAACCGCGATACTTTTTCGCAATGCTTGCAACAAATCCTTTATTCTGCTGCCAAAGCCGCCTCATGTTCTCCTGCACGTTCTTATTAGCTCTGATCAGAGACACGATCTCTTCATTCGTCATTCAGCTAACCTCTTTTCAATATCTTATTCCAGTACTCTGATATACTCCACGGGCAAGCATAATAAAACACCATTATAGAATTTTACAATTCCTTCTTTGCCGGATACTTTAATTAGTTCCCCTGGAATACAGCCATCCTCATGTTCTTGCATCATCACTGCTGCCCATTCTTTTTTGAAATTGCTCATAGATTTTTTATAGCTCTCATTTTCTTTTGGTATTTTTACCTCACATCTCATCTGCATGCTTATATTTCCTTTCCATCTCATTTACAATTGCTACAGCCAACTCCTTTGCGAATGGGGTTTTGTACTTCGCATAAAACTTATCTGCATCTTCAACGACTTTCTCCATATATGCACGATTATTTTCAGCTATTGCATTATCTTTGTATATCTCCCAAAAATCACGGAACAGCTCAAACTCTTCTGTACCGCTCTGAATATTCTTTCTCGCCATCTTTACCACCTAATCAAACGGCGTAGTTTCTTTCACCTTGTGAAACCCTGCCGCCGCTTCTTTCACTGTTTCACTTGTCTCAACGAATTGCATATTATCGCCCTTGAATTGAAGAACTTCCGAAAACAAAACGCCTTGTCTATTCTTCTCAACCTTCAATCCCTTTTTGTTGTCCACGATATTCCACATAAGCAGAATCACACTTGCATCCTGCTCGATATCTCCGGCCTCTCTTAATTCTCCCATTGTGGGCTCTTTGTTTTCCCTTGCTTCACTGGTTCTATTAAGCTGGGACAAAGCAATGATTGGTATCTTCAATTCCATTGCAAGAGCTTTAATAGCTTTTGATACAGCTCCAACTTCACTTGCCCGATTATTATATCTAATATCGGACCGTACCAGCTGTATGTAATCGATCACAATACAATCAAGTTCCAAATGTCTACATTCGTTCCTAATTTGTGATACTGATACCGAGCCACTTCGGATAAATACCGATGTTTTTTTTAATTTTTCATTTGCAGAATCAAACTTCTCTCTTTCGTCTCCAAGAAAATTCCTTGCTCTTCGTATTCTCGTCAATCCAATACCACTTATGCTCGATAACATTCTTTCATACACCTGCTTGTCTGACATTTCTAAATTATAAATTGCTACTCTTTTTCCTTCCTGTGATAGATTCAAAGCAATTTGTGTAACCAATGCCGATTTTCCTACTGCAGGTCTCGCTCCCACAACAATGACATCTCCCTTTTCCAGTCCCCCGAGAGTATCATCTAACCTTGAGAAGCCTGTATATAAAGGTGCTGTTTCCGGCTCTGTAAAATAGTTACCTTGTACACTATCAACAACATCTCCCAATGTATGTATTTTCACTGTGTCATTAATCTTTAATGCTTCAAGCTCTTGCAGTAAGGTATTTATTTGACTGTCTATGTAACCGGCAGCAGGCTTTACTCTTGATAGGATTTCATTTACACGTCTTTCCTTGTATTCTGCTACAAGCGCATTTGCGTAACTCTTTATTTCATAAGCGTTTACATCTAAAATGATTTCTTTTAACTTTCCAGCAATAAACTCTTGTGTGAAGCTCTCACTTTGGATTTTTTGAGACAATTCCAACAACGATAGTCTTTTCCCCATGTCATAGGCTTGTACAAGTTCAGTAAATATAGACCTATAAAACAAATTGCTGAACATCTCCGATCTTATCATTTCATAAACCTCTCCCAATGTTTCCGGATCAATAAGAATAGCTCCAACAACTGACTTTTCAACTGCATCACTCATTTTGGCTTTCCCTTTCTACGTAATCAAGCAATGTCGAACCCATCAACGTATCAAAGTTCTTCCAGTATTTCTGATCTGGCTGTTCCTGTTCCTGCTGCCGGACATAATTTCTTACAGCAATATACATTTCCCTATTCGTGAGTTTAATTCTTTCACCTTGAATCACTCTCCCCTTTAACCATTGACAATAAAGCACAAATGCTCTTTGTTTCCCTCTCTTCTTCGGATAGATTGCATATATCTTTTCAAAGTTCTCTTTACGTTCATCTATTTGACTCTGTTTCTTTTCAAGATTTGCATCTTGTGCATCATCATTTTGATCAAATTGCACACGTTCACCGTCTTGCGGTGCACAAGTATTATATATATCCTTACCTAACCTATCCTGTGTATCCCATGTGTCACCCATTTGGTTGTCAGTTGGTATACCAGTGGTTGACAATTGGTATGCATCCCCTATTTTCTCCAGCATTTCCGCTTCTTTTGTGTATCTTGTGGGCTTATATCTATCCGCCCTGATATAGTTGTTTTCCCTCCAATGCGTCACAACTACAACACCGCTTTCAAACGGTATAATAAATCCTTTCGCTGCAAGCAATGTCAAATCATCAAGTCCACAATTTGAAGCCTTTGCAATTTTCCTCGGTGATGAAACAAATCCATCATCATCCGCTCTCATACCCAAATGGAAATATAATGCTTGTGCACTGGCTGACATATCAAGGAATCTATCTGTGTCCACTACATCCAAACTGAACATTCTTCTATTTGCCATCTTCATTTCCTCCGTTCATTGACTGCTGCCCTTCTGGTACTTTTAAAGCTCTCTTTGCACTCTTAACAGCCTTTAACGTATTCAACGCCCTCGCGTTCATTGTTTTCACAAATTGCTGTATCTCCTGCCTGTTCTTCGGTTTCCAATAACCACGACCAGAACCGGAACAAATTATTGCTCCGTGTTCACGTTCGTAAGCTATATGTTGTTGAAGTTCTCGTGCTGATCCACACCCAGTTATTTTTAAGAGCTCCTGTGTAGTGACTGCATTTTCTTTGCCAACTGGCAGCAGTCCCTCAATTAAGAAATCAGTCTTGCCGGACTGTTCCTTTGTATGTACTTGGTTATTTCTGTTTTCTTTCTGCATTATTTTGCCTCTTCCATCTGTTTATCAAAATATCTATCTATTACCGCCTTATCATACAAACATCTCCTTCCAATTTTTCTTTCTGCCCCTATCGATTTTGCAAATTCAACTCCTCTATTTAACCCTAGATTTAAATACGAGCAAACTTCTTTTGTATTCATTAGCCTTGATTCATATTTTTCCATATTCTTCCTCCTTTTAGAAATTTGAATTTTTAACATTTTAATTTTCTATTTCACTTTATCATTCTTTGTTGACATTTACAATGCTTTAAATTAGAGTAGTATTAGAACTATATTTTTATATTATTTTGATTTTCTATTTTTAGGAGGAAATGCTTATGTCATATATTGGTTTAGATAAAGACTCAAACATTATACTAATTAATGAAAAATCCGGAATCGGCACACAATATTTACCAGGTGAACTACTATTCTCTTTTCTTGAAATAGATTTAACAGAATACAATAAAATATATAAGATAATTGACAGCGAAAATTTTTCTTATATTGATTTTCTATATTTAGAATCTCAGTACCCCAAAACTTATAAAAATGGAATCTGCAAATACACTTCTCCTCGTGAGGAGGATTCTACCGAAACATTGCATCAACTTGCATTAGCCTTTTTATTAGAAAATGAAGATGCTTTTTTCCCTCTCTATAATCATCCTATTTTTGAATATAGCGCTATTTCACTTGGTGGTTGCAATTTTCAGGACATTCATAATGACTTGAATTTTTTCTATTTACAACAATATTGTAAAAATTTGCTGGATTTCTGTTTTATCAATAATGAAGTCCGACTTTCCAGTCTTTCAAAATATGAACGGTATTTTATATTTTCCGCAGCCACCCCTCTCATGGAAAATTTACTCCATTCGGACAAGGTATTTTTCCCTTCTCCTTATGAATTGCGGGATTCTCTAAGAATGGACTTATTTAAATCTTTTACTCAAAATCATGCAGCTATTGATTGGATCAGTGGAAATCCACTAGAAATTTTAGAACTATTAACAGATGCTACTATTGAAAAAATTCATAATTCAAATGTAAAACTTTTGGATGCATCATATTGCGAAAAACCTTTTGATCTTCTCGCTTTCGAAATAAGAGAAATTTTTTTAAGAGATATCGAAATAAAACGTTGCGCAAATTGTGGAAATTTTTTTATTCCAACCGGGAAATATAATACTGATTGTTGTGACAGAATTCCTAAAGGGCAAAAATACTCTTGCAAAAAAATCATGGCACAAAAGCGTCGACGTGAAAAAACCAACTCTAATCCTATTATCAAAGAATACGAGCGAGCTTATAAACGAAATTACGCTCGGGTTTCTAATCATAAAATGGATCCGAATGATTTCCGCTTATGGGTAGATACAGCAAGTAAAAAGCGTGATGATTTATCACTCCAATATCAACAATCAGAATCGAAACAAATTATAATTGATTTTAAAAAGTACCTAGGAAATAAATAACTCTCCAACATCACCAGCCATTTTCGACTGATAGTGCAGTCTGTATCATTTTTCCTAACAATTTCTATTTTCACATTAGAAAGGCACCCTGGAGGGTGCCTTTTATTAATTATTATTTTCTATAATTTCGTCTATCATAACTCTAATTTTATCTGCATATTTATTACCTTCAACAAATTCACTAGCTGTATAACACTCTGCGATAAATTCATGAATATCTTCAAATTCATGTGCGTGTTTTTCATATTCGCCTATAACCCGAGAATTTTCATAAATTTGATACGCACTATCAATTGCATGCATAAATTCATGTGCAAGTAATGTTTCAATACACAATCCATTTTTAAATCTTTTTATTCCTTGCACATCATCCGTATATTTTCCCTCCACCGTCTTGTATAGCAAAGATCCCCTTTTTGCTCCCCATATATAAATACTTTTGTATCTCTCATCAGATATAACTATTGATGCCTTGCATCCATCATAATTGCACCAGCCATTTGAATTCTGGTGATCAAACCCGTCCGCCTCTGGCACTCCGTATTCTTGATTCCATTCACTCACCTTTTTTTCAGTTCCAATCGATAAAAGTTCAACTCTAGGATATTTATCCACATAATACTTTACTTCATCAATAACCTTTTGGTTCTTTCTTTCATACTTTTCTTCATCTGGTAATGCTATGTGCATTACCTTTTCATTTCGTACCAAATCCAATAAATAGTATCCTCCTTTGTAATCATCTAAAACCTAACCTCATAATATCCTATCTTTTAATATCATGCAATGCCTTGCCTGCTGCCATCACTTTTCCCATTTTGGACAAATTTTGGACATTCCTTGCTTTTTCGTTCTTGCTATGCTATACTATCACCCGTTACAAAACCCGAAAAAACCAAGGTCTTACAAGGGTTTCGCCGATTTCCGGCGTAAAATGAATCGTGTGTTCGTGACCTTCCACACGTAAAACAAAACTAAAGGAGAACAGAATAATGAAAAACTCAAACTCAAAAGTGCTTTATCTGGCACAGGCAGCTATGATTGCTGCGATTTATGTTGTATTGACAGTACTTGGTGCATCTCTTGCATTTGGAGAAGTGCAGATTCGCTTTGCCGAAGCTCTCACTATTCTTCCTGCATTTACACCAGCTGCAATCCCAGGACTTTTTATCGGATGTCTGCTCGGCAACATCCTTGGCGGTGCAATCGTTCCGGATATCATATTCGGAAGCCTTGCTACATTGATCGGAGCTTTCTTTACCTGGCAGCTCAGAAACAAGAGTAAATATCTTGCTCCAGTTCCACCGATCGTAGCAAACATTATCGTTGTACCATTCGTATTAAAATACGGATATCAAGTACCTCTTCCGATACCGTTTATGATGTTAACAGTCGGTGTCGGCGAAGTTATTTCCGCCGGTGTACTTGGTCTTATCGTATATGGAGCACTTAACAAATATAAGGGTATTATCTTTAAGAAAGCTTTATAGATTTTACTTCTAGAACAAAGAATGTGCCTTGCACATTCTTGCGCCTGCGGCGGTCGCTTGCGACACCTACATTGTACGCCGCAGTGCGCATCCTTAGCGGAGCGGTTTTTATATATTAGGAAAGCACTTTCCTAATATATAAAAACAATGGATTGGATACGTGAATGATTTTTATTTCACATATCCAATCCATTTTATTTCAGTTACTAAAAACTTCCGCCACATCCACCATGACTTGATCCAGACGAACTTGTATGTGTAGAACTTCCTGAAGAGCTGCTAGAATCCTCTTTTGGAAGAGCACGCTGAGTTACATATGTTCTTACCATCTGATCATGACTGTTATATACATTCAAGCTTCCTGCCACTGCATAGTCGGATGCTGTCTGACTTTCACGAACTGTAATAAGTTTTCCTTTTTCAATACTACCCCATATAAATGCTAGTAAAAATGCCGCTACAACTGCTCCTATATACCATAGGATTGACAATGGTTCCTTTGGAAGATTTCCCGTATCATATGGTTCTCCCATATCAGCCTCAGCCATGAAATCATCACACAAATCTGCAAATATATTAAAGGCCTCTGCATAGTTGCCTTCGCTCAATGACGGCTTGAACTGTTCTTGCATGTAATTAAGGCCTGCATCTGTGAATATGCTTATACATTCTCCGCCGGTTGACATATGCCATTTACTGTCATCCATTGCAACCAACAGAAGAATTCCTCCACTTCTTCCACTTACTCCATATCCGTTCATGTCATAATAATCATCGGCATATGCTTCTGCTGTTTTTCCCTCCAGCGAATTAACGGTGAGTACAACAACATCTTCACCCCAGTAATCACTTATCGTACTTAATTTTGTTTCCAGTTCTTCCTGCTCTTCTTCACCCATCAAATTTGCTTCGTCTTTTACATAATACATGTCATCTGTCGATTCTGCCTTTACCGCAATCGGCATCAGAAGCAGGAGCAGAGACAGAAATGAAAGTAATATTCTTTTTGTTCTTATTTTCATCATTCATCCCTCCCCTTCCCTTAGAATAAAAGCCATAAAAGTGCAAGGAAGACTACTGAAAAAATTCCGCCTCGCATCAACAATGTCAGTCGAAACGCTTTTTTATCTAACGGGAGATCTCCTGTCAGCTTACCCGTCTGTCCATTCATCGCAAATACAAATTTTTCATTACGCCAAGTTGTGTTCAATATCCAAACCGGATACAATGCATACTGATAACTTGCTGCCGGAAATTGAAAATTCCCGCCCAGCTGCTTCACACTTGTGTATCCTGTCACTGTTTTTTGTAGATTATTTGATATTGCCTGTTTCATACGTTCTTCTGCACGCTGCATACGTTCTTCTTTATCTACGTCATAACGATCTGCAACATATCCTGCCAGATAAGCTGACTGGAATGGCACAGCATCTTGATAGTTAAATGGCTCTATAGATTCCATCAAGACATCATCCATCTTTTTGGATGCATCTGCAGGAACATGGCTAAATGTCTCTGTTCCTCCACGTACAGCATTATATATTTCATGCTCCGTATATTCTGTATCACCATCATCCCAGATTCTGATATTCTCTGCTTCATATGTGATATCTGCCTGTACAGACGCATCAAACAGCCAGAATGGAACATAAACACCTTTGATCTCGTCGATATGATTTTCATCCTTAAATACTTTTGGCAAATATTTTTTACCTTTCAGATGATTTATGTAGGCTGCCTTTGCTGCCTTCTTATCTAATTTGAACGGGATTACGCAATCTGGTTTCAAATCTCCTGCGAAATTTCCTTTCATGACAATTTTATTGTCACAGAATGGGCAGGTTGTTGCTCCTGTTGTTTTATCAGCAATTATCTCACCACCACAAGACTCACATACATAGACTGCCATGTTGTCTGTCTCTCCATCCTGCCACTGATTATTTCCTCCTGATGACCACTGTGCATTGCCACTCTGCTGTGCATTGCCAGTATTATCTTCATCCTTTTTCTGCATTGCTTCAAACTCTTCCACCGTCATTGTCGTATCACAATACGGACATTTCATTTTTTGAAGGGCACTGTCAAATTCCATTGCGCCTCCACATGCCGGACATTTATATTCTACAAGACCTGACATTCAACCTCATCTCCTCTCTGATTTCATTATAGGTTAAAATGGTCGTGGCTGTCCACAGAATTCACAGAACTTTCCCGTATTGTCTGCTCCACACTGACACTTCCATGTGCCGCCCATCTGCTGTGCATTGCCATTCATATTCTGGTTCATTCCCATATTTCCCTGCTGCATGCCGCCATTCATATTCTGCATTCCATTATTCATTCCCATGTTGCCCTGCTGCATGCCACCGTTCATGTTCTGCATTCCATTATTCATTCCCATGTTACCATACTGCATGCCACCATTCATGTTTTGCATTCCATTGTTCATTCCCATGTTGCCATACTGCATACCGCCATTCATGTTCTGCATTCCATTGTTCATTCCCATGCTTCCGTGCTGCATGCCACCATTCATGTTCTGCATTACGTTATTCATTCCCATATTACCATACTGCATGCCGCCATTCATGTTTGACATTCCACTATTCATTGCTACATTTCCTGTAAGAGCTGCCACAATCTGATTTCCTGTCTGTTCAATTTCCATGATTTCGTGTCTGTCTTTCTCTTCAAGGCTTATGTTATTCAATTTGAAATCCATATCGTCAAACCATGGTGTCCTTACTTTAATCCGCATTGTATAATCATATTCGTAATGATATACCGGAGGTTGATAGCTAACCATTTTTCCGTCTTTATTATATTTTTCTTCACTGCGGTCCTGCTTTACTTCCATCTTACACATTGTAATAGATGACAATGGTACAATGTCCGGATTTTCTGAGATATCCAAATTATGTGCTACTGCAAAATTGCCATTCGTATCATCAATAAAAATGTTGTATGTCTTCGTTGCGATCTGGCGTGTCACACGGAAGTTTTCTACCTTCTGTTTGTTCTGCTCGCGATACTCTAATTGACGTTTGATATCCTCGATTGTACTGTGTCTGCGTTCCTCAAACCATGGTGACAGTTTTTTTGCACAATTCTTACATAAATTACCATCATCTAATTTTCGATTTCCAAGCAATCCGATTTTTTCACCACATATATCACAATTTTTTTTATCGAATAATCCCATACTTACTTCTCCTTTCTACTATTTCGTTTTGCAATTCTTAGCTTTCCTCTATTGCTTCTGCATATTGTTCCTGCAGATAAGATGCCTCATCATCTGTCAGACCTTCCACTGTTGATTTTAATTTTTCTTTCTGTGTATCACTTCCAATTGTTAGAATTACACTTATTGCCTGATTTCTTGCAAGCCAGTCTGCTTCTGGATCTACAAGAATATCAATCATAATATTACAAATCTCGTCTGAATCATAATATGTTGCTTTTGTCTTCCACTCATCCAAATCTTCTTCATCAATATTACGTAACCTAAACACACAATCCCAAGAAGGAACTCCTTCTGTTCGTGGCGTCGTTGACAAATACTCTATTGTAGCACGATATGCAGCTTCACTTGTATTCTTATAGAATGGAGAATCCAGCCACATTGTCATTAACGACTCAATACATTCGTCATGTAAATCTATCTGCTCTGGATCGTTTAAAATTTCAACTAACGGTTCTATCAATTGGTCATTTGCAAGCTCTCCGGCACGACTGCATGCTGTCTCTTGTACAGTTATATCTTCATCTTTCATTAATTTTACGATAGCTTCTTCCATGCCTTCCGCTCCGATCGACCAACGATTTCCAATTGCATAGGCTGCCTGTTCACGGATTAACGGATTTTCATTCTCTGCCATTTTTATAAAAAACTTCGCAAAATATGGATCCTCTCCACAAGATGAAAGTGAGTCTATTGCTGCATACAAAACTGCCTGATCTGTTTCTTTATCCAATGTTTCTTTTACCGTCTTTCCTAATGTATCAGATAAGAATCCTCCCAACTCTCCAAATCCGTATGCTCGTACTTTTGAATTCTCACTTGTTATAAGAGTTTCAAGAAAACTCTCATCATCCGGCAAGCTTCCTCCTTCGTCACGAATCATCTCCAGTGCTTCATCCGTTATATTCTCTACTCTTTCAAACTCTTCATTATAATCTACATATGCAAATGTTGATACAAGTTCTACCGCTTCGTCCTCTGTCAGGTTTTCTAAATCTTTAATTCTATCAAGAAGATCCTGTGCTGTCATATTCTGGTATTCTTTTTTTGTAACTCCTGCCGGTTCGTAATCCTGCGTATTGGTACTCTTTGTCTTTTCCGTTCCCGCAGATACTTTCTTATCTTCTGCCGGCTTTTCTTTTCCACATGATGTAGTCGAGAGCACAATCATAGATGCGATTAATAACATACTAATTATTTTTCTCTTCATAGCCATTCCTCCTTCCTTTTTGTTATAGCATTTCTGTTATAATTATTATCACATCAACAAAGTTTTCTGACACTAGCACTTATGATAGGTATTTTTCAAAAAAGAAAGCACTGCAGAAAATCTGCAATGCTCTCACTATTTCAATGTTGTAACAAGTAATTTGCTCTCCAATGCTGCTGCGATCAAATCTTCTTTGCAGGAATATCCTGCTTTTGAGATCATTTCCTGGAAGTTCCATCTAACTCCTGCCGTAGAACATCCCATCTTTTTCGCAATTTCCGAATATGACATACCTTTTATGTACAAACGCAGCATCTCTAGCTGTCTTGGACTGATTTCATCACTCTGAATCCAATTTAGCTGCACATCCGGAGAGATATCCGGAAACACTCTTTGTCCTTCTAGTGTTCGTCGAATAACATCAAGAATTTCCTCGTCCCCATGATCTTTATACCAGAGACTGTCTGCACTCCCTGACTTTGCTCTTGCCAAAACTTCCGGGTCGATAAGTGAGGTAACAATCAATACTTTGATTTTAGGATGTGCTTCTTTGATTTCTTTACCGGCTTTAAGACCATCGTGGTTATGAAATGTCTGTACATCCATCAACACAAGATCTACTCTTGTTCTATTGCATATTTTTATTGCCTCATATGCATCTGCAATCGTCTGTACATGCTGAAATTCTTCTTTATTGTTCTCTATAAGATATTCAAAATATTTCTGCATGATCTTCTGATCTTCTACTATTAATACACGTATCATCTTTGCTTACCTCCTCTTCCCAGTCTATGTCTTATTCTTCTTCTGTTTCCGAAAACGGTAGCTTTAAAGCCAACAAAAACTCCGGCTCAAATTTTGTTGTCATTTCTCCTCTGTCTCTCTCGACAACTTCTCGCAAAGCAGAAAGTCCGCCGCCTTCTCTGCACCCTTCTTTCGGTCTTTCTCCGTCATTTGTAATGCAGACCTTCCACCCTTCACGGGTTTTATGACTTTGTACATACACTCTTCTTCCATGTGCATGCCGTATACAATTTGTAATACATTCGCGAATTGCTTTATCCGTTATCAATGCGACTTGATATTCATCGCAAAGCTCACCTTCAATCTCCACAGAAACCCCTAGTTTTTCCGCATGTTTTATTGATTCCTCATATTGTTTCTCTGTATCATCCTGCATAATCCCGGACAATATATATACGGATTGTTTTAAGATTTCCAACTGATTTTTCATATAATCCGGTTCTTTATTACCTTCCAGCATACGGCGGATCGTAAGAAGACTCCGCCCAAAACTGTCATGCACCTGCATTTTCATTTTAAGAGTCTCCTGTTCACGAATGCTTTCATCAATTTGCTCATACATTTTTTTCAATTTTTGATTTAACAATTCCAGTTTTTCATTCTTCATCCGAATTTTTTCACTGTTAAAATATATTTCTGTGACATCAAATGCCACTGTCTGAAGATACCCCGCAACTTCTTCTTCCGTTAACATATAGTTTTGAAACATCCACACTGTGCCATTTGGCAAATAAAGCACACTGTTTTCCGGACTGAGTCTGGTCACTCCTTGAACTGATTTATTTCCATCCAATACCTGCTTCAAATCTTCATAGTTCTGCAGTACTGCCCCAATCAGCATCCTGCTTAATTCTCTCATTTTTTTATTAGATAATACGATACGTCCCCAGGAATCTGAAACACAGACACCGCATGGAACATCATCCATTGTCTCTTTAACCGACCAGGCTGAAATATTTTTCCGACATGTGAGTATTTCATTTCTAACTAGCAGACACAAGCAGATAATCAACAAAGACATTCCTGCTAAAAATATCCATATTGGGATTTTCAACAAAAACGAAGGATGATTATTTTCACCAATCTGATATCTATGGTCATTTAAGAAAAAGCACATCAGCACAAAGGACATCAAAAACAGAATTCCTATTCTCATTATTTTTTTTAATCCAGCCGAACGTATTAATCTTGAGAAAAAAATCCACAACTCCAAAATCAGACTTATTTCCATCAAAACCATCAATATATTATGCAATTTTACACCATATGTCACATAACTATACATCCTGTTTTCTCCTACTATTTGCTCAGACTTTTAACGATACAAACCATTCATCCTCTGCTTCCTGCTCCATATAAAGCCCTGGATTCTTTTTCAACAATACTGATAAATTGCCCGGTCCTTTCACTGTCACTGCAATTTTAAGCTGTCCATCGATCTCTGCAATACGCAGAAAAACAGATTGGAGTTCGTCTATTAATTCTTCTATCACCCATTCAAAAAAATCATAACAGGTTAAAATGCTATTATCCCCAAGCGATTTTATCGTTGGATCAATATAAAAGGTTCCTTTGATATCGCAAAGCTTTAAACTATCACACGACTCTGTTAGACTTCTTTTTAAATCCTCCGCCGTTAGCTTTGTCTGTTTTTCTTTCTGCGACAAAATCAAATTCTTTCGACGCTTCATATATGTTCCGACTACCACAATTTTTCTGAGAAGCTTATCATAAATCTCTTCTGAATCCGTCTTCTGAAGCTCATCTAGATAATAATCTAATAAATGAATCTGATGCTTTGTCTGATTCTGTATTAAATTAAATAAACGATTCTTCTCTTCAACTGCTTTTTTCTCCGCTTCCTTTTCATATGCAATTTGTAATAACCGATTTCTTTCAGTCAATTCCACCTGGAGCTCTTCTAATTCTTTATACTGATCCAATACCGGTGAGATATCTTCCGCCCAAAATGCATGACCTCCCCGCAAAGAAATATGCTTAATCTGAATGCCGTGTTCCAGCATCAATGGTGCATATTTTGCGTCATGTCGCATCTGATCTGTAATATTAGGAAATTCTCCTGAACGATACCATACCTTCCATCTGTCATCTGTAATCTCTGCTGAAATTCCTCCTGCCGCCTGAAATAATTCCGTATACCGGGTATTTGTCTCAATTAATCCGCAGTAAATACAGCTTTGATAAATTGCTGACATCAACAGGCAGCAAACCACTGCCATGTCACCGAAATAATTCCTTATAACAGATATTCCAATAACATTACCAAAATTCCAGATAAGAAGCAAAGCTCCTGGAAAAAATGGGAGCCAAATTCTTCTTTTGTTTGGAATTTTACTTTTTTTAGTCAAAATCACTTCCATTGCAATCAGACAGTAAATTGCCCAAATCTGGACAGAAAAGAAAACCGGTTCATACTGATACTCTGCATCTGAGAATGGCTTTTCGCCAGGAAAAGAAAATACAAGCTGATGAAAATCATTTGTAATAACTAAAAGAGCTAATAAAATTGCCGGAAGCACAAGAGCTAATGTGCGAACCCTTGTATTCTTCTCCTCTTCTTCTCCCATCAATATTGCTGCATTAAGTCCCAGCGTCGGAATCATCGTACATGGAATATAATACAAATACCAACACATTCTTCTACTGAATACTTCCATTAAAATATGATATTTTATACTTCGCAAAAAAATCCAAAAAACCATCAGGCTGGCGATTTCAACAAGACATCTTCTGATTTTGGAATTTACTACTCTCTTTTGCAAATAAATCCCCCATGCTATATATAAACCCAGATACAGACAAGTACGGCTCTGATCTAATATTATATTTTCGATATCCGATGTCTTTTTCACATGGCGGCAAAGCAATGCTGCCGCCACACATACGAAAACCGCTATGTAGGATACTCTTCTCTTTTTTGAATATGACATTCTATCACTTTCCCCAAATATATCACATTTACAACCAACTTTTTAATAATTAACCTTATTTTTTCAGTTTTTTACTTTTTTCGTAATCTTTTAGCTCATCTATTGCTTCATCTGCCAGTAAATATAAAAATACTACATTAAATATTGTCATTAAACCAATTCCGACATCTCCAAGATCCCATACAAATGTATACGCTGCAATACCTCCGATGAACAACATGATAAGTGCGAGCACTTTATAGGCTGTCTGCCAGCACCATTTGTCCCCAAATAAATAGGCGACATTACTGCGGGCGTAAAACAGAATTCCGAGAAATGTTGAAAAGCTAAATAAAAATAATGTAACTGCGATAAATATAACTCCAAATCGTCCCATATGATATCCCATCGCTGTTTGAAGCAATTCCATTCCTGTCAATCCTTCTGTCAACTCCTGCGGAGCCAGAAGCATAATCATTGCTGTACATGTACAAATGATGATGGTATCCACAAATACACCAAGAGCCTGAACTAATCCTGCCTGTGCCGGTCTGTGACAATCTGCTGCTGCAGCGGCACATGGAGCTGAACCGGAACCGGCTTCATTTGAGAACAATCCTCTTTTCACACCGTTCATAATAACTGCACCGATTCCTCCTGCCGCTGCCTGACGAAGTCCAAATGCTTCTTCAAATATTCTTGTAAATACTGCCGGAACATGTCCAATATTTGTTATGATAATAAATAATGTGATTGCAAAATAGCATACCGCCATAACCGGAACCATAAAATCCAATACCTTAACCGTAGCATTTTTTCGTAATACAATTACCGCAGCTACCGCAACAAGAAGAATTGCTGTATATAACGGCGGAATATCAAATGCATTCTGGAACGAAGAAGCTACTGAATTACTGATTACCTGACTGATTCCACACCAGCAAACCAGACCTGAAATAGCAAACAATACTGCCCAGATTACTTTTTTATGTTTCTTCCCTGTTTTTGCTTCTACACAATCATGGATATAATATGCCGGTCCTCCACGAAATCCGCCATACAATGGATCTTTCTGCTTATGAAGCTGTGCCAGCGTTGCCTCTGCAAATGCTGTACACGAACCGATCAAAGCCATAAGCCACATCCAGAAGACGGATCCGGCTCCTCCGACCGATATTGCCGCTACAACACCGACCAGATTTCCCATTCCTACTCTGGTTGCTGTAGATACCAGCAATGTCTGAAATGTCGATAAACTTGATTTTTCTTCTTTTTTCTCTACAAGAGCTCTCACCATATCCGGCATCAGTCGGATTGATAAAAATTTTGTGCGGATTGTAAAGTAAATTCCTGTCGGAATCAACAATATAATAAGTAATGAAATACCGATACTGCTTCCTCCGGGCAATAGAATGTGAAGCAAATCTCCCCACAAAAAACTATAGATTTTTTCAATTAAAGCAACTATCATTTTATTCTCCTCTGCTATGTTTTGCCAATTATTTTGACATTCATACCTTTCTTCACCGTTTCCCCTACGGATTCTTATTCATTATACCAACTTAACACATTAAACCGGTAAAATCAATCCATCCTTTTATTGATTTTTCTTATATTTTCTGATATTATATTTTTTGTATGTTTCGCTGGTGAATTTTTACAAATCACAGCGATTTTTTATTTTTTTAACTTTGCTTAGCAGAATTTTGTTTCTATTTAGGAAGAGAGGATTTTTTATGTTACATACTATTGAAACTGTCAACTCTGCCGTAAACAACTTTATCTGGGGTGTTCCGGCTATGATCTGCATTATCGGTGTGGGTCTTTATCTAAGTATTCGAACCCGTTTTTTGCAGATTCGCAAATTTCCATATGCCATTAAAACAACAATCGGTCGTATTTTCCGGAAAAGAGATGCCAGTGATGGTGCGATCACGCCATTTCAGGCTGTCTGTACCGCACTTGCCGCCACTGTCGGAACCGGTAATATTGCCGGTGTCGCAGGAGCTATTGCAATCGGAGGTCCCGGAGCAGTCTTCTGGATGTGGATTTCTGCGATTCTCGGAATGTGTACAAAATTCACCGAAGTAACACTGGCAGTCCATTTCCGTGAAACAAATGAAAACGGAGAACTTGTCGGCGGTCCTATGTACTATATCAAAAATGGTCTTGGCAAAAACTGGCAGTGGCTTGCCGTTTTGTTCTCAGTATTTGGAGTACTTACCGTATTTGGAACTGGTAATGCAACACAGGTCAACACAATTACGACTGCCATTGACTCTGCGCTGCTAAATTATCACATCATTTCACAGGATATGATCTCACAGGCAAACTTCATTCAAGGTATCATTCTTACACTTTTAGTCGGGATGGTTCTTCTCGGCGGTGTAAAACGAATCGGAAAAGTAACTGAAAAACTTGTGCCATTTATGGCATTATTCTATATTCTCCTCGCCCTCGGCGTTATTTTCCTGAATATAGAAAATATCCCTGCCGTATTTGCTTCCATCTTTGAGGGGGCATTTAACCCACGCTCTGTCACAGGAGGAATCGTTGGAAGTGCATTTATGACATTGAAAAAAGGTGTTTCCCGCGGAATCTTCTCAAACGAAGCCGGACTTGGTACAGGTTCCATCGCACACGCTTGTGCAGACACTCAGAAACCTGTCAAACAAGGTTTCTTCGGAGTATTTGAAGTATTTACCGACACCATTGTAATTTGCACACTGACAGCACTTGTAATCCTTTGCAGCGGCGTACCGATTGCATATGGCGAGGCTGCCGGAGCTGAGCTTACAATCCTTGGATTCACATCCACATATGGAAACTGGGTATCTATATTTACGGCTGTTTCCATGTGCTGTTTTGCATTTTCTACAATTATCGGATGGGGATTATATGGAGCTCGCTGCATTGAATTTATTTTCTCTGCAAAGGTCATCAAACCTTTTATGATCGTATATTCTCTCGTTGCAATGCTCGGTGCTACTATGGACCTTGGACTTGTATGGAATATCGCAGATACCTTCAATGGTCTGATGGCAATTCCAAACTTAATTGCACTGTTCTTGTTATCTGGAACGGTCTTCAAGCTTGTAAATGAATATAAAGAATTTGACTAAACATCACAAAAAGCCCTGTTAACATCCGTTAACGAGGGCTTTTCTCTTGTATTTTTTTACTTTTTCGAATCACATTCACAATCGTTCCAACTAAAAAGATTGCCAGGGCGATCATCCCTGCAATTTCCAATGTCTGCACAAAGTAAAATGCACATTTTGCCTGATTTCCTGCCACCAGATAATAAACGATCCGATACATTCCCGCTCCCGGCACTGTCGGAAGTATTCCCGGAATAAGAAATATTGTAACCGGTGCGCGAAATCCTTTCGCAAAAATATGTGACAATATTGTAATTGCTAATGCGGAAAAAAATGCTGCAAGTACTGCATCTGTCTTGACAATATTAAGACAGAACAAATAAACAGTTCCTCCCACCGCTCCGATCACGCCGGCTAAAGGAAGATATTTTTTCGGACATTCAATAATGATTGCGAAGCATACAATTGCAATAAATGATCCAATTGCACCACCTAAAAGTCTCATCACAGAACAACACCTCCTGTCCCCATAATTCCGGTTGCCGCCATTGCCAGTGCAACTCCTAATGCCACAGATACCGCACACAGAAATGCTTCCAGAATCCTTGCACAACCTGACAAATAGTCCCCCTGAAGGGTATCACGTATTGCAGTTGTGATCGCAACTCCCGGAACAAGTGGCATAATACCACTGATGATTACCGTATCCATATTCATAGCCGGAAACTGCCTCTTCAAAAAAATAGCCATCAGTGCCAATCCAAAAGATGACAAAACATCTTGTATAAACCCTTGTATCTTTAATTTCTTTCCTATTGTCACAATTAGTGCAAGCACTGCCCCTGCCGCGGACGCACCGGCCACCTCCAGCCATCCTCCGTTAAATAATGGAGCAAATCCTCCGCAGATACAGACTGTCGCAATATTATATATAGCTCTTCGATACTGTTTTGTTTCAATTTGTTGCAATTCCTTGTAAGCTTCTTCCAGTGAGATTTTCCCCTCACAAAATCGTCTGGAAATATCATTTGCGATAGCGATCCGATTCAAATTATTTCCTCTGGATTCCACTCTCCGAATTACTGTGATCGTTTCCATATCCGGATTATCTATCGTTGCCACAATTCCAGTCATCAACACGATCGTATCTACATTTTCCACATGAGCCATATTCAGGATATGGCGGATCGTATCCTCTACACGATACGCTTCCGCTCCACTTTTCAACATAATCTCCCCTGCAAGAATTGCTGTATTCATCAACAACTTATAATCCATTTTCGTTCCTCATCTTATATTTTACGGAGTGAATGTCCCACACTCACTCCGTCTTTTACTTTCTTATTCTGTTCTGTCCTTCTCCACAGACGTTGCACAGTATATTACCCATGCAAGAAATACAATTGCAAATATCATCCAGCCAACAAAAATTCCTGTTCCCATATCTTTAAATTTATCATAATACCCCTTCAGATAAATAACAATGATAATTGCCGGAATTCCGTAGCTTACATAACCACGAAGTGTTTTTGGAAACTTCATACCACTTCCTGTATTAACCTCTTTAATAAATGCATCCCATCCCCAGCCGTTCTTTCTTGTACAGAATAATACATAGCCAAGACTTCCCAATGGAAGCAGATTATTAGATACAATAAAATCTTCCAGGTCCATGATTGTGCTTCCCTCACCAAGAAGCTGAACACCTGACCAGACATTAAATCCAAGCACACATGGAATACTTAAAATGATAATCAACGTTGCACATACAAGCACGCTCTTCTTTCTTCTCCAGCCAAGCAGCTCCATATTGAACATAACCAGATTTTCAAACACAGCAATAATTGTTGACAATGCTGCAAATGTCAGGAATAAGAAGAATAAGAATGCCCAGATTCTTCCTCCACTCATCTGTGCAAAAATATTTGGCAATGTTATAAAGATAAGACTCGGACCTGCTCCCGGCTCGATTCCGTATGAAAAACATGCCGGAATGATAATAAATCCTGCTGTCAGGGCAACAAATGTATCAAGAAGCATAATATTTACTGCCTCGCCGGTCAGACTTCTGGACTGATCCAGATAGCTTCCAAAGATCAACATCGCACCAATACCGATCGACAATGTGAAAAACGCCTGGCTCAATGCTGCAAATACCACATTACCGATTCCGCTTTCCACCATCTTATGGAAATCAGGGATTAAATAAAAACGGATTCCCTCTCCGGCACCTGCCATTGTCACAGAACGAATGGCAAGAACTACCATAATCAGAATCAACGCCGTCATCATCACTTTTGTAACACGCTCAATCCCATTATTTAACCCAAACATACATACCGCAAAACCAATCACACAAATCAGAATTGTCCAGAACAACATCGTCGGTACATCTGTAAGCATCTGAGAAAATTGCGTTGAAATATTATCAGAAGATGCATTCACAAAACTGCCTTGAATCCCCTTGTAACAATAATACATCAACCATCCGCCAACAGTTGTATAGAACATCATCAACATATAACATCCGATGATTCCAATAAATTTTAATGGGGCCCATTTCCCATTTTTCGGCTGTAGTTCATCAAAACTAAGTGCAACACTCTTTCGACTGCCTCTTCCAACCGCAAATTCACATACCAGTACTGGAATTCCCAAAATAATTAAAAACAACAAATATATTAAAATAAATGCCGCCCCTCCATATGCACCGCAAATGTAAGGGAATTTCCAGACATTACCGATTCCGATAGCACATCCGGCAGACACCAGAATAAATCCCAATCGGGAACCAAATGACTCTCTTTTCATATATACCTCCAAAAACTCTCAAATGTTTTCATGCTTTACCAGTTTAACACAAAAACAGCAGAAATTTCAATGCTATGCTGTTTTTATACCGCATATCTTTGAAATCTCTGCTGTTTTTTTAATTCAATTCTTGAAACAAACCTTTTAATGTCGGGTAAATCTGTCTGAATTTCTGATAACGCTCTTCATATTTTGCTACCAGTTCTGCATCCGGTTCCACCGTATCTACAATTTTCACAAGCTTCTCTGTTGCTTCTTCAACGCTTGCAAATTCTTTGCAGCCTACCGCTGCCAAAATCGCTCCGCCATATCCAGGACCTTCTTCGCTTTCAATGACATCCACCTTCAAATTCATTACATTTGCAACAATCTTTTTCCAAAGCGGACTCTTTGCTCCGCCTCCGCAGATTTTTGTACGCTCAATCTGGATTCCAAGACTTCTTGCCACTTCCAAAGAATCACGTAACCCAAATGCAACACCTTCCAGAACTGCCTGTGTCATATCCTCTCTTGTTGTATCCATTGTCATTCCGATAAATGTTGCTCTTGCCTTTGGATCATTGTGCGGTGAACGCTCTCCCATCAAATATGGAAGATAAAACACCTTGTTTTCTCCAAGTTTACGAATCTGTTCCTGCTCTTTTGCATATTCTTTTGTCTTCAGAATCTCATCCATCCACCATTTATTGCAAGATGCTGCGCTTAACATACATCCCATCAAATGATAGTAACCATCTGCATGGTCGAATGAATGTAAGGCGTTATGTTCATCCACTCCAAATTTCTTACTAGAAATAAAAATGGTTCCTGATGTTCCAAGAGAAATATTACATCTTCCTTCTCCAACCGTTCCTGTTCCAACCGCCGCTGCTGCATTATCTCCTGCTCCGGCAATTACTTTCACACTCGTCGGGATTCCAAGCTCCTCTGCAATCTCTGGTTTCACATTTCCGACCACTTCATAACTCTCATATAGTGTCGGAAGCTGTTCCTCTTTTACATTACAGATTTCCAACATCTCTTTTGACCAGCATTTGTGCTCTACATCAAGTAACAACATACCGGATGCATCTGAATAATCTGTGCAGTGAACACCGCTTAACACATATGCAAGATAATCCTTTGGTAACATGATTTTATTAATCTTTGCAAAATTCTCCGGTTCCTGTTCTTTCATCCAAAGAATCTTCGGTGCTGTAAATCCTGCAAATGCAATGTTTGCCGTATATTTTGAAAGCTTATCCTTTCCGATCACTTCGTTCAGATAATCTGTCTCTTTTGTTGTTCTTCCATCATTCCATAAAATTGCCGGACGAATCACTTCATCATTCTCATCTAATACGACCAGTCCGTGCATCTGTCCGCCGAAGCTGATTCCTGCAATCTGACTCTTGTCCGCGTCTGCGATCAATTCTTTGATCCCTGCCAGTGACTGCTCTTTCCAGTCCTGCGGATTTTGTTCTGACCAGCCCGGATGTGGAAAACTAAGCGGATATTCTTTTGAAACAATATTATGAATCTTTCCCTTTTCATCCATCAACAATAACTTTACTGCCGATGTTCCAAGATCTACTCCTATATATAACATAATGTTAGAAATCCTTTCTTCAAAAAAGGTCCTGACGGACCCTTTTTGTTATATACTTTGTGCTGTTCACAGTAACTATACTTTATCCTATGCCCAAGGATTCTCTGTTGGGTAGCGTACTCCTGCCGGCTGGTTGTATCCGATTTCTTCTACCGGCACACCAATATATTTGAATACTTCAAATAATGCTTTTCCGTAGTTACCGAATGCAACTGCTCCGTGATGTGGGAAATTCTTCTCAATCAGTACATGACGATAAAATCTTCCCATTTCCTGAATCGCAAATACACCGATTGCTCCAAATGAACGGCTTGCTACAGGAAGTACTTCACCCTGTGCTATGTATGCACGAAGTTTGTTGTCTGATGTACTCTGCAGGCGATAGAATGTAATATCTCCAGGCACGATATCTCCTTCCAATGTTCCCTGTGTCACTTCTTCCGGCAATGATCTCGCCATAATAAGCTGATATCTCATTTCACAGAACGATAATTTACTTGATGCTGTGTTTCCACAATGAAATCCCATAAATGTATCTTTGTGTGTGTAAGGGAATTTTCCTTCAATATCTTCTTTGTACATATCCGCAGGCACGTTGTTGTTAATATCAAGTAATGTAACTGTGTCCTGACTTACAACGGTTCCTATGAATTCACTCAATGCTCCGTAAATATCAACCTCGCAGGATACAGGGATTCCCTGTGCTGTCAAACGGCTGTTTACATAACATGGTACAAAACCAAACTGTGTCTGGAATGCAGGCCAGCATTTTCCTGCAATCGCAACATATTTACGATATCCTCTGTGTTCCTTAATCCAATCTTTTAATGTCAATTCATACTGAGCAAGCTTTGGAAGAACTTCCGGTTTTTTATTACCTTCGCCAAGCTCTTCTTCCATCTCTTTTACGATTGCAGGGATTCTCTCATCTCCTTCGTGTTTGTTGAATGCCTCAAACAAATCAAGCTCTGAATTTTCTTCAATCTCAACACCAAGATTGTATAACTGCTGGATTGGAGCATTACATGCAAGGAAATTCAGTGGACGTGGTCCAAAGCTGATGATCTTCAAATCATTTAATCCGATGATTGCACGTGCGATTGGACGGAATTCAGCAATCATGTCAGCACACTCTTCTGCTGTTCCGATTGGATACTCCGGAATATATGCTTTGATATTTCTCAATTTCAAATTATAACTTGCATTGAGCATTCCACAGTAAGCATCTCCTCTTCCCTGAATCAGATTGTCTCCTGTCTCCTCTGCTGCTGCAACAAACATCTTTGGGCCTTCAAAATGTTTTGCAAGTAATGTCTCTGCAATCTCCGGTCCAAAGTTTCCAAGATATACAACCAACGCATTACATCCTTGTGCTTTAATATCTTCCAATGCCTGTACCATATGGATTTCACTCTCTACGATACAGATTGGACATTCGTAAATGTCAGCCTCTCCATATTTTGCTTTATACGCATTCATAAGTGCTGCTCTTCTGTTTACAGATAAGCTCTCCGGGAAACAATCTCTACTTACTGCTACAACTCCGATTTTCAATTCTGGCATATTACTCATCTTTTATACCAACCTTTCTTTTTGTTTTATATCTGTTATAATTTTCCACACATTTCGTAAATTTCAAATAAGTTATTCACTTACAATGTGATATTTTCACCTTGTAATCCACAAAATGCACCTTCGATTCCTGCTTCTTCATGTGCGATCAGCCATTTATTCTTTGCTGTAATCAGCTTATCTTCCCCATTCTCTCCAATAGGAAATGTAAGCTCTGTATTTGTTCCAGCCGGAAGAACTACAACACAACGGAATCCGCCTTCTACTGCCGTACATGGTGCATAATGCAATGTTGTTGCATACATTTCCACTACTGTCCCAGCCGGAACATAAAATGCTTCTACAAGAGAAGTATCATATGTAAAATCCTCTTTTACATCCTGCTGTGAACCAAGCAATAAAATCATATCTGTAACTGCAATATTAATCTCTGATGAGCGGTGATACTCCAATGCATTTAACTTGTTATTATCGCCGTTGCAATACCCTATCTGAATCGGCAATCCACCATAAGCACGATTCTGGAATGCTTCTGCTTCCGGAAGTGCTTCCATCTCTTCTACGGATGGCACATATATGACCTCTTTCGGAAGTGGAGTATGCTCCATTTCTTTTAAGATTCTGTCAATGGTATACCCCTCCAGAATACGTCCGTATTTTTTGAAGGAAGCATCTGTAATTTTCTGTATCTCCATGATTTCTGGTCCCTCCTGATTTGAATTTATCCAAATTTTCTGTATCTTCAATATAACAAGATTTTGCAGCTTCTTCGACCAAATTCTTATCCAATGTATGGCACTTTTTTGTCTTTTTTGTGTTTTAGTCACGATATTGTCCATGCGTAAAATTGCTATTTAGTTCACTGGGTGGCAATACGTTCCTATAAGAAACATCGGTATGCATTTCTGCTCAGACTCCGTCAGCGGGAAATACTAGAAGAAGACCAGTGCTCTGTGGTGTACCGTAATAGAAACAGGTAGATGATTTTTTTGTAACCGTTGTATCTGCAAGCCCTTGATATTCGTTATTGCAGATGCTCTTTTTTAGATCGATGTATCTACAAGGCTTTGATATTCATTGTTGCAGATGCTCTTTTGGGAATCAATGTATCTGCAACTTGCTTTTCTTCGAACTTGCAGATACTTTTAAGCCTGCCTATCATGTACAATTGTATCTACATCTTGCCTTTTCTGGGATTTAAAGATACTCCCTTCGCAAATTTTGCATCTACATCCCACGTTTTTGATAACGTGCAGATGCTCTCCATCAAAATTTTGCATCTTCAATGCTCTAAAATCCACTATCGCAGATATTGTCGCTCAATATCCTTTGTTGCTATTTACTTCACAACTTGAGCCAATACATTACTTGCAAAAAAATTGATATAAGAAATTCGAGCGAATATGAAATGGGCGCTGGTGACACTTAGAGCGTAAATTTTTGCGTTAATGAATTTGAACGAACGTGTTTGAAGCTGCGTAGCAGCAAGTTTGAGTTCAAATTCATTTGCTTTTAGCAAAAAT
>PPYE01432723.1_pt1 | contig 33261 bp, 32 predicted proteins | sample 1559881 | NCBI WGS metagenome assembly PPYE01 (sample SAMN08240022, study PRJNA423297) | Human gut metagenome, whole genome shotgun sequencing project.
GCGCCAGGGGCGCTTTCTTCCATCACCACAGCCACGGCGGCGGAAATTGCCGCCACCACTTCCGGGGGAATGCCTTCCTCAATTTGGCCTGTTCCGGCCTGCTCTGTCTTAACCTGATCTGCCTTGGCCTGGTCAGCCATGGCCTGCTGGGCCTGACGGCGGGCATCCTGTTTTTGCTGTTCCTGTTCCTTGTTTTTTTTGTTTCCGATGGCGATAAAAATTTTGCCCATCAGCCAAACTAAAAAGATCAGGATCACCAGGGCTGCAAACACAACCACCAGACCGGTGAGCACTACAGATAGGGTGTTGCCCCATGTAATCTCTTCCATTCGTTCGGTTCGCTCCTTCTTGTGGGATTTTTGCTACTCTTCCCGGCGGAAGGCAGCTATCGCAATCATTATACAGGTTTTTCACCAAAAATTCAATCCTTTTCGGTGAATTCATCAAAGCCCTTTTGCCGCTCGCCGTTTTCCGGGAAAGGAAGGGCATTGTACCCGCCTAACAGAAAAACCGAAAGGAGCGGTTAGGCTCCTTCCGGCTGGTGCAGGGGATAAAGCCCCAGGCTCTTGACCCGGTGGACATTGTTGATCAAGGTCAGGGTCATGGCGATCTTTTCTGCATCCTCCGCCTTGGAGGACAGCTCCAGATAAAAGTTATAGGTTCCCATCTTCATCTTGGTGGGACGGGACATGATGGACACCAGGTTGATCCGGCTGATGGTGAAGGCGCTTAAAATCTCAAACAGCACCCCGGGATGGTCCACGCTGGGCAGGACGTAAAGGGGCATCTTCACCGTCTGTCCCGGCTCCAGCTTGGCAGGTTCTCCCTTGGGCTTCACCGCCAAAAAACGGGTGGCGTTGGCCTTGGCGTCGGTGACGTCCTGCTGCACATAAGGACAGCGGCACTGCTCCAGAAGATGCACCGGGATGATGGCCCCTTCCCCGGGGATTCCCCGCTGGACCAGCTCAAAGGACTGGGTATTGCTGTGGGTGTTGATCACCTGCGCCCCGGCCAGCTGGTGCAGGGCGTGACGGCACTGCCCCTGGGCTTTAAACTGCACATAGACGGTGCGGATCTCCTCTGGACGGTGGACGTTGGCCACTAAGGCAAACTGCACCGGCACCCGGATCTCCCCCAGGGCGGTGAAATCCTTTTCCAGCAGCAGATCCAGGGTCCCCTGGACGTACCCGTCCAAGGTGTTTTCCAAAGGCAGCAGCCCGCAGCAGCACTCCGCCCCCACTGCATCGGCAGTTTCGTCGATGGTAGGATAGAAGGAAAGCTCCAAATCCAGCCCCTCCCGCTTCAGATACGCCCTTGCCGCACTTTCACTGAAGGTCCCCGCCGGACCCAGCACCGCCATTTTTCCCTTCATGGCCTGACATCCTTCCCTTATTTTCTGCTTTTAAGATAGCATACCGGAAGGAAAAAAGCAAGGCGGGGTCAGCTCCGGGTCTGGATATAGCTGATGGGGTCCACCCATTCTTCCCCGGAGCGCAGCCCCAGGTGCAGGTGACTTTCCTGGCCGATTTCAATCTGAGCGGTGTTGCCCACATACCCGATGGTCTGGCCCAGGGTGACGGTGTCATCCACACTCACTTCCACATTGGCGCTGATTCCCATATAATAGGATACCGCCCCGTCGCTGTGGGAGACGGCTACGCAGACACCCCACAAGGGGTCCTCTTCCAGCTCCACCACCGTGCCGTCGGCAATGGCCTTCACCGGAGTGCCTTCTGCGGCGGCCAGGTCGGCGCCGTCGTGGGTACGCCATTCTTTTAAGGTAATGTTTTTCACCAGTTCGCCTCCGGAGAAGGGGTTGACCACTTCGCCCTCCAAAGGCATGGCGTACACCAGAGACTGGGATTGGGTCACCGGCACCTCTTCTTCTGGCTGTTCGGTTTGTTCCACGGGAATTTCTTCCGCCTGGATCTGGGTCTGCTGGGTCTGGGGCTGTTGGGTTTGGGGAGTTTCCTCCTGGATCTCGGTCTGGGGCTCTTCCAGCAGCAGGGAAGTGCCGTATACTCCGAACAGCACCGCCGCCCCTACCGCCAGAATCGCTGCACCTAAAGCTGCCGAAAACCCGATCCGGCTTTTTGTGGAATGTTTCATAGGTTGTCCCTCCTGACGAGCATTGCAATAAGAATGTAGGGATAGTGTTTGCCCGTTGGGGAAACGATATTCATCCCCGGCAAAATCCTCCGGCGGGGAAAATGGAATCGACAAAATTTTTCAAAAATTCATCAGGATACCTTAGGTTTTTTGAAAAATACTCCGGAGTGTAGCATATCCAGCCTTGACTTGATTGGGATGGGATGAGTATAATAAGGGTTATAGTCCGTTTTGGAAAGCGGACCAATGTGAATTGGAGGCAAGAGCATCTATGAGCAGAGTATATAATTTCAGCGCAGGCCCATCCATGCTGCCCCAGGCAGTGCTGGAAAAAGCTGCCAGCGAAATGCTGGATTATCAGGGAAGCGGCCAGTCCGTTATGGAAATGTCCCACCGGTCCAAGACCTACCAGGCCATCATCGACGAGGCGGAAGCCTTGCTGCGGGAAGTATTGAACATTCCCGACAATTATAAGGTTCTGTTTTTACAGGGTGGCGGCTCCACGCAGTTTGCCATGATCCCCTTGAACTTGAAGAAAAAGGGCAAGGCGGATTACGTCATCACCGGCCAGTGGGCCAAAAAAGCGGCGGCGGAAGCCAAAAAGTTTTTGGACGTCAATGTAGTTGCCTCCAGCGCCGACACCACCTTCACCTACATCCCCAAGCTGGACCCCGCCACCTTCTCTAAAGATGCGGACTACTTTTATATCTGCTTGAACAACACCATCTACGGCACCCACTACAGCCCCGAGCAGCTGCCGGACACCGGAGATATTCCCCTGGTTACCGATGCTTCTTCCTGCATCCTCAGCGAGCCCATGGATGTGTCTAAGTTCGGCCTGATCTTTGCCGGCGCCCAGAAGAACATGGGCCCTGCCGGCGTCACCGTGGTGATCATCCGGGAGGATCTGATCCAGGACGTGCCGGAAAATGTTCCCACCATGCTGACCTACAAAATCCATGCTGACAACGGCAGTATGTACAACACCCCGCCCTGCTATTCCATCTATATGGTGAAGCTGGTGCTGGAATGGCTGAAAAACGACATCGGCGGCGTGGAAAAGATGCATGAGCTCAACAAAGCCAAAGCTGCCAAACTGTACGACTTCTTGGACAACAGCAAACTGTTCAAGGGTACCGTGGAAAAGGACAGCCGCAGCCTGATGAACGTGCCCTTCGTCACCGGCGACAAGGAGCTGGACGCCAAGTTTGTAGCCGAAGCCGCCAAGGCCGGTTTGGTGAACCTGAAGGGCCACCGCACTGTGGGCGGTATGCGTGCTTCCATTTATAACGCCATGCCCATGGAAGGGGTAGACGCCCTGATCGACTTTATGAAGAAGTTTGAGGCCGAAAACGGCTGAGTAACCTGAATAAGAGAGAGTGGTTATATCATGTACGACATCCTTTTGATGAACAAGATTTCTCCCGCCGGCCTGTCCCAGCTGGACCCGGCCCAGTATCACTGCGCCGAGGACATTGTGGCGCCCGACGCCATTATGGTTCGCAGCGCTTCTCTCCACGAGATGCAGTTCAACCCCAAGACCAAGGCCATTGCCCGCGCCGGGGCCGGAGTGAACAACATCCCCTGTGAGGAATGTGTGAAAAAGGGCATTGTGGTGTTCAACACCCCCGGTGCCAACGCCAACGCCGTGAAGGAATTGGTGATCCTGGGCCTGCTCATGGGCTCCCGGAAGGTGGCCGACGCCTTGATTTGGGCTCAGGGCCTGAAGGGCAACGGCGACCAGGTAGGCAAAATGGTGGAAAAGGGAAAAGGCCAGTTTGCCGGTCCCGAAATCCAGGGTAAGACCCTGGGCGTGGTGGGCCTGGGCGCCATCGGCGTGCTGGTGGCCAACGCTGCGGTGGCTTTGGGCATGAAGGTGCTGGGCTATGACCCCTACCTGGGCGTGAAAAACGCCTGGAGCCTGTCTCCCTCCGTCACTCATGTAGGCAGCCTGGACGCCCTGTTTGCCCAGAGCGACTATATCACCCTGCACATCCCCTTCACCCCCGAAACCAAGGACACCGTCAATGCCGAAAGCATCGCCAAGATGAAGGACGGAGCCCGGGTGCTGAACTTTGCCCGGGGTGCGCTGGTGAACAGCCAGGATATGGCGGCGGCTTTGGAAAGCGGCAAGATTGCCGCCTATGTCACCGACTTCCCGGATGACGCCCTGCTGGGTGTGCCCGGCGTGGTGGCCATCCCCCACCTGGGCGCTTCCACTCCTGAAAGCGAAGACAACTGCGCCACCATGGCGGCCCAGGAGCTGAAGGAGTATTTGGAAAACGGCAACATCACCAACTCCGTGAACCTGCCCAATGTGTCCAGCCCCAGAACCGGGGATCTGCGGATCTGCGTGATCCACGAAAACGCCAAGGGCATCATCGCCCAAATCACCACCATCCTGGGAGACAGCGACTTGAACATCGAAAACATGGTCAACGCCTCCAAAAAGGATTACGCCTACTCTATCTTTGACATCACCGGCACTCCCACCGGCGATGCTCTGGATCAGATTGCGGCGGTTCCCGGCGTGATTAAGGTGAGAACCATCTGATTTTCCGGGAAATCAAAATTTGTATTGCAGATACCCCCGAAGCTGGCAATGTTCCGCTTCGGGGGTATTTTTTCGGACAAAACAGCAAAACCGCCGGGTAAGGGCGGCTTTACTGCAAAAACAAGAGAGGAGAAAACACATTTTAATGTGGAGTGAGCAAATTCGTCTGCCGGCGGGAAGCGGCTGAGCGCCGCCTCCACCTGCCCGACAGTAAAGTGGTATGGCAACGGGGATTGTTGCATCCCCTGGTTTCTTTCACTGACTATAGGATACAGGGTAAATTTGAAGCTGGTTTGGCAGCAGTGTGGAGGAATTTTGAAATCCCGGTAAAGGGTTTGTGTACGCTGAGTTTAACAGCAAAATGCCGCAACTATCTTAAAAAAGAAAGCTGCGGCAGGGTTTATTGGGCCTGGGCACCGTACTGCTGTTTAATTTGGTTGATTTTATCCTGCTGAACCTGTTCAGTGGGGTACCAGCCCTTGGCGGCCATTTTGTCGTAAATGTCGCTCTGCATTCCCAGGGATTCGGTCAGGGCCTGTCCAAAGGCCTGGTGGACACTGAAGGTGGAGGATTCCAAGGTGCCGTGGAAAAACAGGTCGCAGGCCCCTTTTTCCAGCTGAAGCAGATTTTCCATTAAATTGCGCTCGTTCATGGTGATCCCTCCTTACAGCAGACTGTAAAACTTATCAAAGAGCTGTTGGTGCTTTTTTGCCATTTCCTGTACGCAGGCTTTCAGCTCCCCATCCTGTAACTGGCTCGCCGTTTCCTGGCACTGGGTCTGAAAGTACTGCTCGTGACCCAAAGCATCCTGAAGATAACAAAGTTCTTTTGTGGTCATAACTGCGCCTCCCATTGCTAGATGCTTTTAGGATACGCCCTTTTTCGGGTCCTATTCCAAAGAAATCTCTGCAAAAATTTGCCAAACACAGGTGAGGGAAAAATTTGAAAAAAAGTGAAAAGAAGGTATTGACAAGCCCTGACTGCCATGGTATAATAATCGTCGTTGGCTCACCGGATTGGTTGTCCGGGAACAAAAAAAGTAAATCATTGGGATATCGCCAAGCGGTAAGGCACTGGATTCTGACTCCAGCATTCCGAAGGTTCGAATCCTTCTATCCCAGCCAAAAAAAGGGGTTCGCCATAACTCCTAATTGTGTAAATTCAAATAGCCGTCCTATTCTGATGTGTGCAACGAATGGGACGGCTATTGAATTTGCAAAGACCAAGATTGAGAGCCTGTGTTGAGCGAAACAGAACACAGGCTCTTAACAATATGGTTATATCATAGAATGATGAACGCCGCAGAAACACCTCGGTTAGATGTGTGCTCCATGAGGCTGCTTTCAATGGAACATGGTTAGGAAAGACATGCTGGTAACTTGTCTTTCACTAACTATGTTTTTCTTTTTTCTATCTATAAATAAAAAATAAAACTGTTATTAGTTACTATGTGACCTCCATGCCCATTGGATGCTATCCTTTGAATGAAGAAGAAACCCAAGTCCACAACTTCCGACAGACTTGGATTTCTCAATATTCTGGTGTCTATTGCGCAGATGTTATCCCAGCCCCACATCCAGCATCATCATCAAACAGAACCCGGCGGTGACCCCGGCGGCAGCCAGCAGCTTGTGACTTTGGCTGGCTTCCGGAATCAGTTCCGCCGCTACCACCGTCACCATGGCTCCGGCAGAAAAAGCCAGCAAAAAGGGCAGGACCCCCTGAACCAGCAGGGCCGCAGCGCAGCCTACCACAGCGCTCACCGGCTCCACCAAGCCGGAAAGCTGGCCGAAAAAGAAGGATTTGCTCCGGCTCACCCCTTCCCGCCGCAGAGGCAGGCTCACCGAAGCCCCTTCCGGAAAGTTTTGCAGGCCGATGCCCAAAGCCAGCAAGGCGGAACCGATCAAATCTCCCCCCGCCCCCACTGTGCCGAAAGCTACCCCAATGGCCATTCCCTCCGGAATGTTGTGAAGGGTGATGGCAAAGATCAAAAGAAGGCACCGTCCCACCCGCTTGGAGCCGTGGGGAGCGGCGGCTTCCAGAAAGCTGCTCCGGGAAAGCAGCACCTCCCCCAGCAGGATAAAGCCTCCCCCCAGCAAAAAGCCCACGCCGGTGACCAGCCAGCCGCTCTGTCCTAGCCTACTACACATCTCCACCGCAGGGCTGAGCAGAGAAAAAAAGGAAGCGGCAATCATCACCCCGGCCCCGAAGCCCATCAAGCCGTCCATCAAGCGGCGGTTGGCCCCCTTGAAGAAAAAGACCACCGCCGCTCCCAGCGCCGTCACCCCGTAGGTAAACAGGGTGGCCAAAAAGGACTGCATCACCGGGTGCAGTCCGGAAAAAAATTCCATACCCCTTGCTCCTTTTTGAAATGGTGTTCGGTTTCAGATTATGCGCCTCGAAAGGAAAATGTCCCGGCCCGGCGGGAAAACCTTGTTTTTTCCCAGCGGGAAAGCAGGTTTTCCTGCCAAATGCTACTGAAAATTCATAAAATAAAATGGTGTTTTTGAAAATTTCACATCGGAAAACAGCGATTTTTCCGAAAACGCAAGAGAAATCCTGCCAAATCCCGGCCATTCTGCCAGAGAATTGTTAACTTTATCAACGACTTTTGTAAAATTCTACAGAAAAGGTAAGTTTTCCGTCTATTTTTCTCTAAAACAAGTATTGCAAAACCGCTGCTTTTCAGGTAAACTAGAGATGGATTGTTTTGCTCAGGCTCATGGGCCGAGGGAGAAAGGAGCGTCTGGAATGAAGCGGATCAAATTAAAAACATCAGCGCAGTCCGGCGCCTGCCTACCCTTTTGTCTGGGGCTGCGCAAACCGATAAAGCTATAGGCTCTCCTTTGGCGGAACCCTATGGCTTTTTCTTATCCCATCCGAACCAAACCCAAACAGAGAAAGGATGTTGGAACCTACTATGAAAAAAGTGGCAGTAATCATGGGCAGCGACAGCGACCTGCCTGTGGTGGAAAAATGTATCAACCAGCTCAAGGAATTTGAAATCCCGGTGGAAGTCCATGTGCTCAGCGCCCACCGCACTCCGGTGCAGGCCGCCGCATTTGCCGATTCCGCCCGGGAAAAAGGCTTTGGAGTCATCATCTCCTGTGCCGGCAAGGCCGCTCATCTGGGGGGCGTGCTGGCTGCCTACACCACCCTGCCCATCATCGGCGTGCCCATTAAATCCTCCACCCTGGACGGCATGGACGCCCTGCTCTCCACGGTGCAGATGCCTTCCGGCATCCCGGTGGCCAGCGTAGCCATCGACGGCGCTGCCAATGCCGCCATTCTGGCCGCAGAAATCCTCTCCATCAGCGAACCGGCCCTGGAAGAAAAGCTGAAGGCCATGCGGGCCAAGATGACCCAGTCGGTGCTGGAAAAGGACGAAAAAGTGTCCGCCGCTTACTGAAAAACCGATTCCATCTTTGCATTTGGATAAAATAAGAAAGGATGACTGACCATGATTAAAACCAAGCAGCTCTATGAAGGAAAAGCCAAAAAAGTCTGGGAGACCGAAGACCCCAACCTGTTGATTGTGGATTACAAGGACGACGCCACCGCCGGAAACGGCGCCAAGAAGGGCACCATCCACGACAAGGGCATCATCAACAACCGCATGAGCAACTTCATGATGAAGATGCTGGAAAAGGAAGGGGTCCCCACCCACTATGTGGAAGAGATTTCCGACCGGGAAACTGTGGTGAAGCGGGTGACCATCGTTCCCCTGGAAGTGATTGTCCGCAACATCGCCGCCGGCAGCCTGTCCAAACGGCTGGGACTGCCGGAAGGCACTGCCTTGAAGCGCCCGGTGCTGGAGTACTGCTACAAGGACGACGCCCTGGGCGACCCCATGGTCAATGAATACCACATCCTGGCCATGGACTGGTGCACCAAGGAAGAGCTGGACACCATTGCCAAGTACGCCTTTGCCGTCAACGATTTCATGGTGAAGTACCTCAAGACCCTGAACCTGGATTTGGTGGACTTCAAAATCGAGTTCGGCCGCCTCAGCGACGGCACCATTGTGCTGGCCGACGAAATCAGCCCCGACACCTGCCGGCTGTGGGACTGCGACACCAAGGAAAAGCTGGACAAGGACCGGTTCCGCCGGGACATGGGCGGCGAAGAAGACGCCTACAAAGAGGTCATGCGCCGGCTGATGGGCGAGGTTCCGGAAGACTAAGCCTTTGCATTAGACCTGCATTTGACGGAAGAACGAATCTCTTTTTTGACAAGGAAAGAAGCTATGTTTGATTCCATTCATGAAGAATGCGGTGTGTTCGGCATCTACGAGCCGAAAACCACCAAAATCGCCAACTCGGTGTACTTTGGGCTGTACGCCCTCCAGCACCGAGGCCAGGAAAGCTGCGGCATTGCCGTCAACGACCAAGGGGTGATTAAGACCCACACCGATGTAGGCCTGGTGCCGGATGTGTTTAACAAGGAACGGCTGGAACAACTTGGCCCCGGAAATATGGCGGTGGGCCATGTGCGCTACTCCACCACCGGTTCCTCCGGACGGAGCAACGCTCAGCCGGTACACATCCGCCATGTAAAAGGCCCCATGGTGCTGGCCCACAACGGCAATTTGACCAACGCCCAGGAGCTGCGGGAACAGTTTGAGTGGCAGGGCGCCATCTTCCACAGCACCAACGACACCGAAGTCATTGCCTACGCCATCACCAAAGCCCGACTCACCGCCCCTTCCATTGAAACGGCGGTGGAAAAGGCCATGGACATGATCCAGGGCGCTTATTCTCTGATTGTCATGAGCCCCCAGAAGCTGATTGCCGCAAGAGACCCGGTGGGCTTTAAGCCTTTGTGCATCGGCAGATGCAGCGACGGCGCCATTGTCTTTTCCAGCGAAAGCTGCGCCTTGGACAGCATCGGCGCCACCTTCGTCCGGGACGTGCGCCCGGGAGAAATCGTGGTGGTGAAAGACGGCAAGATGACCTCCATCACCAGCCACTGCTCCGATGCGCCGGGACATCTCTGCGTCTTTGAAATGGTGTACTTTGCCCGGCCAGACTCGGTGATCGACGGAGCCAGCGTCCAGGAAGCCCGGCAGCGGGCAGGGGCCTTTTTGGCCCGGCAGCATCCGGTGGACGCCGACGTAGTCATCGGATGTCCCGACTCCGGTTTGGAGGCGGCTCTGGGCTACGCTATCGAAAGCGGCATTCCCTACGGGGTGGGCTTTATCAAAAACCGGTATGTGGGACGCTCCTTTATCAAGCCCACCCAGGACCAGCGGGAGGACACGGTGAAGATCAAGCTCAACGCCGTGCGCAACACCGTGGAAGGCAAACGGGTGATTATGGTGGACGACTCCATTGTCCGAGGCACCACCAGCGGCAAGATCGTCAAGCTGCTCCGGGATGCGGGAGCCAAAGAGGTTCATGTGCGGATCTCCTCCCCGCCCTTTGTCAGCGAATGTTATTTTGGCACCGACATCGACAGCAAGGAGAACCTGATTGCCCACAAGATGACGGTGGATGAAATCTGCAAACACATTGGGGCGGACAGCCTGGGATACCTCAGCGTAGAAGGGGTGAACACCATTGCCAAAGGCGCTCACTGCAAGTTCTGCGACGGCTGCTTTACCGGCAAGTACCCCGCCCCCACCCCCAAATTTGTGGCAAAGGACAAATTTGAGCAGAAAATCGGGGAATCCAAACAACTGAAATTCCGTCAGGGCCAGGAGGGAAGCAAATGAAAGACAGTTTCAGCGAAAGCTACAAACAAGCCGGGGTGGACGTCACCGCCGGGTATGAATCCGTCGAGCTGATGAAAGATTCCGTCAAGCGCACCCACACACCCGAAGTGCTGGGAGGCATCGGCGGCTTCGGCGGACTGCTGGCTCCCAACCTCACCGGCATGAAGGAACCAGTGCTGGTTTCCGGCACCGACGGGGTGGGCACCAAAATCAAGCTGGCCTTTTTGCTGGACAAGCACGACACCGTGGGCATTGACTGCGTGGCTATGTGCGTCAACGACGTGATCTGCTGCGGCGCCCGGCCCATGCTGTTTTTGGACTATATCGCCACCGGCAAAAACTTCCCGGAAAAAATCGCCGCCATCGTCTCCGGTGTGGCGGAGGGCTGCGTCCAGGCGGGCTGCGCTCTCATCGGCGGGGAAACCGCCGAACACCCCGGTTTGATGCCGGAGGATGAATACGACCTGGCAGGCTTTACCGTAGGCGTGGTGGACAAGGAAAAGATCCTGGATGTCACTACCCAGAAGCCGGGGGATGTGCTGATTGCCCTGGCTTCCTCCGGGGTCCACTCCAACGGGTTCTCCCTGGTGCGGAAGGTGCTGGACGTGGAGCACGCCGACCTGACTGCCCCGGTGGAAGAACTGGGAGGCAAAGGACTGGGCGAAGTGCTGCTCACCCCCACCAAGATTTATGTGAAGTCCATTTTGAAGCTGCTGGAAGAGGTGAAGGTGAAGGGCATCGCCCACATCACCGGCGGCGGCTTCTATGAAAACATCCCCCGTGCCATTGCTCCCGGCCTTTCCGCCAAGATTGACCGGAAGGACGTGCGGGTGCTGCCCATCTTCGACTACATCGCCAAGAAGGGCAACATCCCGGTGCGGGATATGTTCAACACCTTCAACATGGGCGTGGGCATGACCGTCTGCGTGGCCCCGGAAGATGCGGACAAGACCATTGACCTGCTCACCCAGGCAGGAGAAACCGCCTACCGGCTGGGCGAGCTGGTGGAAGGAGACGGTGAGGTTCTGCTGGGATGAAAAAGATTGTAGTGTTAGTCAGCGGCGGGGGTACCAATCTCCAAGCCCTCATCGACGCTCAGCACCGGGGCGAGATTCCCGGGGGAGAGATCACCTGCGTGATTTCCTCCAAGCCGGGGGTATATGCCTTAGAGCGTGCCGCCAAGGCGGGGATTCCAAGCCGAGTTATCGACCGGAAGGAATACGCCGATTCCAAAGCCTTTTCCGGGGCGCTTCTGGAAGCGCTCCAAGAGGAGCAGGCGGATTTGGTGATCTACGCCGGGTTTATGACCATTGTGGATGAGATGGTCAGCCGCGCCTTCCCTTACAAAATGATGAATGTCCATCCCTCTTTGATTCCCTCCTTCTGCGGCAAGGGTTACTATGGGCTGCACGTCCATGAAGCGGTGCTGAAAAGCGGGGTGAAGGTGACGGGAGCCACGGTGCACTTCGTCACCGAGGTCTGCGACGGCGGACCCATCATCCTTCAGCAGCCGGTGTTCGTCCAAAACGACGACACCCCCGAAACCCTGCAAAAACGGGTGATGGAGCAGGCGGAATGGAAAATCCTGCCCAAAGCGGCAGCCCTGTTCTGCGCAGGGAAAATCAAGGTGGAAAACGGCATTGCCAAAGTCTACGAATAAAGAATAAGAGGAGGATGGTTCTATGTACCAGATTGATCTGGCAAGCTATCTGCAAAACAACTCTTACCCCGGCCGTGGGGTGCTGCTGGGACTGCACCAGGACGGCAAACACGGCGTCATCGCCTACTTCATCATGGGGCGGAGCGAAAACAGCCGCAACCGCATCTTCGTAGCCGAGGGTGAGGACATGAAGACCCAGGCTTTCGACCCCTCCAAGATGGTAGACCCCTCCCTGATTATCTACTACCCGGTCCGCACCCTGCCCTACGCCATGGTGGTCACCAACGGTGACCAGACCGACACGGTGTACGACGCCCTGCGCACCGGCGGCAGCTTTTTGCGGGCTCTGCGCACCCGGACCTTTGAGCCGGACGCCGACAACTACACCCCCCGGATCAGCGGAATCATCTGCCGGAAAACCGGCGCTTACAAGCTGAGCATCTTAAAAAGCGCCAACCACAACCCGGACAGCGTCCAGCGGTTCTTCTATGAATACTCCCAGCCGGTGGCGGGGGAAGGCCACCTGATTCACACCTACCAACAGGACGGCAACCCCATCCCCTCCTTTACCGGAGAACCCCGGCCGGTGGTGCTCAACCAAAGCATCGGCGACTTCACCGATACCCTTTGGAACAGCCTGAACCCGGACAACAAGGTGAGTCTCTTCGTCCGGTATTTGGACCTCACCGACGGCAGCTATGAAACCCGCATTGTAAACAAGAATCAATAAACATTTTGCTGTCGTCGCCTGTCCCCCAGGTGGGCGGCAGCATTCTCATTTTCAGAAAGGTGGTACTCCCCATGGCAAATGAACTGGCCTTGAAATACGGCTGCAATCCCAACCAAAAGCCCTCCCGCATCTTTATGGCGGACGGGTCCGACCTGCCCATCACCGTGTTAAACGGCAAACCGGGCTACATCAACTTTTTGGACGCCTTCAACTCCTGGCAGCTGGTAATGGAACTGAAAGCGGCTACCGGCCTGCCTGCGGCGGCTTCCTTCAAGCACGTCAGCCCGGCGGGTGCTGCGGTGGCAGTGCCTATGAGCGACACCCTGAAAAAGATCTACTTTGTGGATGACCTGGAGCTCTCCCCCCTGGCCACTGCCTACGCCCGTGCCAGAGGCGCCGACCGGATGAGCAGCTACGGGGACTTCATCGCCCTCAGCGAAGTCTGCGACGTGCCCACCGCTTTGATGATCAAGCGGGAGGTCAGCGACGGCGTCATCGCCCCCGGCTACACCGACGAAGCCCTGGAAATTCTGAAAAGCAAGCGCAAAGGCAGCTACAACATCATCCAGATGGACGAAAGCTACCGCCCCGACCCGGTGGAGCACAAGCAGTGCTTCGGCATCACCTTTGAGCAGGGCAGAAACGAGCTGAAAATCGACGCGGACCTGCTGAAGAACATGGTCACCGACAACAAGGAGCTGCCGGATTTTGCGGTGCGGGATCTGCTCATCAGCCTGATTACCTTAAAGTACACCCAGTCCAACTCCGTCTGCTACGCCAAGGACGGCCAGGCCATCGGCATCGGCGCCGGCCAGCAGAGCCGGATTCACTGCACCCGTCTGGCGGGCAACAAGGCGGACATCTGGTGGCTGCGGCAGCATCCGAAAGTGCTGGCCCTGCCCTTCAAGGAGGACATCCGCCGTCCCGACCGGGACAACACCATCGACGTCTACATCTCTGAGGAATGGGAAGACGTGGTGGCCGGTGACAACTGGAAGTTTGCCTTTACCTCCCAGCCGGAACCCCTCACCCGGGAAGAAAAGAAGCAGTGGCTGGCACAGCTCACCGACGTAAGCCTGGGCAGCGACGCCTTCTTCCCCTTCGGCGACAACATCGAGCGTGCCAGAAAGAGCGGCGTGAAGTATGTGGCTCAGCCCGGCGGTTCCATCCGGGATGACAACGTCATCGAGACCTGCAACAAGTACGGCATGGCCATGGCCTTTACCGGGATTCGGCTGTTCCATCATTAAAATTGAAAGTTTTTGGTCCAGCTTTTCTTCAAAAAGCTGGTGGGGGTGCAGGGGGTGAAATCCCCGCAAAAACCCGGAGTCCATTTTAAGGGTCCGTGGTACCACGCCCTTGTAGCCTAGCTGGTGGCAGTTGGCGGCGGAATCCGTCCGCCTGATGGCGTCAGCCCAAGGCGGGGCGATCCGGAAATCTCTTAATAAATGATTTCACACTTTTTGCAGCCATTCCAGATTGCCCCTGCCCGCTGCCTGCGGCAGCATCCCAGGGCGCATTCCATTGCCGGTATCCACCAACTACGGCTATATTAGGGCTCTGCCTAAGACCCCTTTTATGTTTTAATGATTTTTTGCAGTGGTAAGTTCCATCGGCTTTTGCGCAGCAAAATGACGGCCGGCCTTTTGGCCGTCAAGATGGGACTTAGAAACGAGAAACGTCGCATGACGTTTCGTAGTCGTTTCGTTGCCACCCTGCACCCCTACAATACCTTCGAAAAAACGATCTTCGATCTTATTTTTCTAAAAGGTTTGATCCAAACTTTAATTTTCCCATCCGAAAGGAGACCAACATGAAACTCTTAGTAGTGGGCGGCGGCGGCCGGGAGCACGCCATTATCCGCAAACTCAACGAAAGCCCTAAAGTAGACAAAATCTACTGCGCCCCCGGCAACGGCGGCATTTCCCGAGACGCAGAGTGCGTGAACATCGGCGCCTGCGACATCGACAACATGGTGGCGTTTGCCAAAGACAACGCCATTGACTTCTGCGTAGTGGCTCCCGACGACCCCCTGGCCGCCGGTATGGTAGACGCCATGAATGGGGCGGGTATCCCCTGCTTCGGCCCCAACAAGGCCGCCGCCCGGATCGAAGGCAGCAAGGTGTTTGCCAAAAACCTGATGAAGAAGTACGGCATCCCCACCGCCGCCTATGAAGTGTTCGACGATCCCCATGCCGCCATGGATTACGTCAAAGCCCAGAACACCTATCCCACCGTCATCAAAGCCGATGGGCTGGCCCTGGGCAAAGGGGTCATTCTGGCCCAAACCGAAGAGGAAGCCATGGCTGCCATCCACTCCATTATGGAGGACAAGCAGTTCGGCGACAGCGGCAACCAGATCGTCATTGAGGAGTTCCTCACCGGCCCGGAAGTCAGCGTACTGAGCTTCTGCGACGGCAAAACCATCGTCCCCATGGTGTCCAGCATGGACCACAAGCGGGCGCTGGACGGAGACCAGGGCTTGAACACCGGGGGCATGGGCACCGTGGCCCCCAACCCCCACTACACCGATGCCGTGGCCAAGGAGTGCATGGAAACCATCTTCCTGCCCACCGTCCGAGCCATGGAAGCGGAGGGCTGCCCCTTTGCCGGGTGCCTTTACTTCGGGCTGATGCTCACTCCCAAGGGACCCAAGGTCATTGAGTACAACTGCCGGTTCGGCGACCCGGAAACCCAGGTGGTGCTGCCCCTGTTAAAGAGCGATTTGCTGGACATCTTTGTGGCCGTCAGCCAGGGTAAGCTGGACAGCGTGCCGGTGGAGTTTGCCAAGGACGAATACGCTGCCTGCGTGGTGGAAGCCAGCGGCGGGTATCCCCAGAGCTACGAAAAGGGCAAGGTCATCCAAGGGCTGGATGAAAAGGGCCAGTGCCACGGCGTTACTGTCTACCACGCCGGGACCAAATACGAGAACGGGCAGTTTCTCACCAGCGGCGGACGGGTGCTGGGCCTGACCGCCACCGCCAAGACCCTGCCCCAAGCCCTGGAAAAAGCCTATCAGGCTGCCGAAACGGTGACTTTTGAAAAGATGCACCTGAGAAAAGACATCGGACAGCGGGCATTGCAGGCGTTATAATCATTCAAACAGCCAAGGCATCTGTGAAAGCAGGTGCCTTTTTGTTTTGCGGCTACGGTTTTCCTACTGCGGAGAACTTTTTGCCGCCTGTGAAAAGGACCCCTTGATCCTTCCAAGCATAGACAGCATACGGTGCAAGCCGGAAAAAGCAAATGCTCGTCAAATTCTACAAAAATGAAACGATTTTTTCTACTTTACATCCAAAACCATCTCTATTATACTAAAATTAGAAAGAATGCTGTCGAAAATCAGCTACAACAGGAAAGGAGATGGAAAGGATGACCAAAGGGCGAAAAAAACGGCTGGCAGTGCTGATTGCGGCAGTTTTACTGGTGCTGCTGGCGGTGGGGGTCATTTGGCGGCTTGCCTTCCAGCCCAGGAAAACCGGCCAGCCGGAAAACGCCCCCTTTACCCTTATCACCAACAGTCCCGACAACACCTTGATGGGCGGAAGCGTCAACGGCGGCGTCAACGGGATGCCCTTGGACTGGGACCTGCCCCTGCCGCTGTACTCCTTCACCCCCGGCCCGGAGTGGACCCAGACCCAGGACGCCGCCCAAACCGCCAACCGGCTCAGCTTCTACTACGAAGATGTGTACCAAAATGACCAGGGAGCCACCCTCACCTTTATCCAGGAAATGGCCATCACCGGAACACAGCTTCCCGCCGGAAGCACCCTCACGGAGGGGGACACCCTGATTTTGTTTTCCCAGGGTCAAACCACCGACGGCGCCCACCAAAGCACTGCCATTTACTGGATCCAGGGGCCTTCCCTGCTGACCCTCCGCTGCGACCGGCACCTGTCGGAAAACCAGATGCTGGAATTTTTCCGGCAGGTGGATTACAGCGCTCCCCGCCAACCGGTATACACCCCCATCACCTTCCAATGGAGGGAAAGCGAGGACGGCTCCGGCAGCTATACCGTCCAGGGCAACCCGGAAATCCCGGAGGATTACCGCTTTGCCGGGTTTTCCCAGCCCCCGGCGGGATACAGTTTAGAAGCCAGTGAAATCTGTGTGGAATACAACTGCTGCAACTATCTTGCCCAGGAGCTGCGCAGCGAGGGCGGCTCCCGGCGGCTTTACCTGAACTGCTGGCTGGGAACCCAGGAGATGCGCAATGTCTTCCTGGCAAGCAGTGAGGAAGCGGTGCAGCAGGTGACGGTAAAAGGCAATCCCGGCTACCTGTTCTGCTCCGCCAACTACGGGGTAGTCCTTTGGGTGGCGGACGGGTACCGATGCCTTTCCCTATCCATAGACGGGAACACCACCCCGGAAGCCCTGCTGGAATTGGCACAGCAGGTGGAGCCGATGGAACGGGATGCCATTCCCCAGCTTCCCTTTTCCTTCCTTCCCTCTTCCCTGGGCGCATAACCGGCTTTTGGCGTTTTCCTCAACGGATTGCCTATACAAAAAGGGTGTGCGTCACCGCACACCCTTACTTTCTGCCTGATTTCCTTTTCGGTAGCGCTGCTGCTGGAAAGTTCGGATTACCTCCAAAAAGGCATCCCCATACCGTTCCAGCTTCACCATCCCCACCCCGGAGATTTTGCTCATCTGCTCCCGGCTCACCGGGCGCTGCCGGGCCATCTGCTGCAAGGTAGCGTCGCTGAACACCACATAGGGAGGCACCCCCGCCGCCCCGGCCAGCTCCCTGCGCCGCAGCCGAAGCTGTTCAAACAGCCGCCGGCTCACCTCATCCAGCCCGTCTTTGCGCACCGGAAGGGGCTGGGTCTCCTGTTTGGGCAGGGCGAGGAACAGCTTTTCCTTCCCCGCCAGCAGAGGCTTGGCCTTCTGAGTCACCTTCACCACCGGGTACTCCCCCTGGGTAAGGCGGATGTACCCCATTTCTTCCAGTTTCTGCACCAGCCGCTGGGCCAGGGAAGGTTCCAACTGCCGCCACATCCCGTAGGTGGACTGGGTTTCCAAACCCCGCTGAAGCACCTGCTGGGATTTACTGCCCCGCAGCACCGAAATCAGCAGGCTGCTGCCGAACCGCTGGCCGGTGCGCAGGGCGCAGCAGAGAAACATCTGAGCCTGAGAGGTAAACTCCACCGGCACCGCCCCGGACAGGCAGCTGGAACAGTGATCGCATTTTTCCGGAGCCTGCTCTCCAAAGTATTCCAGCAGCACCCGGCGCAGGCACCGGTCGGTCAAACAGTAATTGCGCATTTTGTTTAACCGGTACAGGCTGCGCTGCTTCACCTGCTCCGCTTCTTCGGGAGGAAGGGTCTCGTTTTCCCGATCCTTGGACAGCAAAATCCGCTGGGTCATCACGTCGGATTGGCCGAACAGCAGGATACAGTCCGCCTCGCCTCCGTCCCGTCCTGCCCGGCCCGCTTCCTGGTAGTAGCTTTCCAGGTCGCCGGGCATATTGTAGTGGATCACATAGCGGATGTTGGATTTGTCGATCCCCATGCCGAAGGCATTGGTGGCCACCATCACCCGCACTTCGTCCCGGGAAAACTTTTCCTGGGCCTGTCGGCGGTACTGGGCTTCCATCCCGGCGTGGTAAGCGGCGGCGGAAAACCCCGCCTGCTTCAACCGCCCCGCCACGTCATCCACCTGGGAACGGGTGGAGCAGTAGACAATCCCCGTCACATCCCGGCGGGGCTGAAGCAGTTTTCGCAGCTCCTCCCACTTATGGGCGGGGCGGCGGACTTCAAAGTACAGGTTGGGCCGGTCAAACCCGGTGGACACCGTCACCGGTTGGCGCAGCCCTAACAGCTGGATCACATCCTGCCGCACCTGGGCGGTGGCAGTGGCGGTAAAGGCCCCCACGGGACAAGCGGGCAGGGTGTCCAAAAAGGGGCGGATCTTCAGATAGCCGGGGCGGAAGTCCTGGCCCCATTGGCTGACGCAGTGGGCTTCGTCCACGCACACCAGCTTGGGCGGGTGCCGCTGGATCCAGCTGCAAAAGCTGGCGGATTCCAGCCGTTCCGGGGCGATGTACAGCAGCCGGCACCTTCCCCGGCGAAGCAATTCCCAGGCGGCGGTGCGCTCTTTTTCTTCCATCTGGGAGTGCAGGCACACCGCCGAAATGCCGTTTTGCCCCAGGGCCTCCACCTGGTCCTTCATCAAGCTGATAAGGGGGGAAATTACCAAGGTCAGCCCACCCAGCAGCAGGGCCGGAAGCTGAAAGCAAAGGCTCTTTCCTGCTCCTGTAGGCATCACCGCCAGCACATCCTGCCCCGAAAGCAGGGCGTCCACAATGGTTTCCTGGCCGGAGCGGAAGGAAGTGTAACCGAAATATTGTTCCAATGCTTGCAATTTATCCATGGCGTCCCCCTTTTGGCCGGGTGCGCTTCCCCCACCGCAGCCCAACCGGACTCCCCCCGGCAGACTGCATCGCAGGAGGTACAGTTGGAGGTGCCCTATCTTTCCCAGGAGGACATCCTCCCCACCGGCTGCGAAGCTGTCAGCGCCGCCATGGTGCTGCAATACTGGGGCGTGGATGTGACCCCGGAGGAGGTGGCTTCCATGCTGCCCTGCGCTCCCCTTTACCAGCTGGGGGGACAGCTCTACGGCCCAAACCCAGACGAATTTTTTGTGGGCTCCCCCTTTGAGGAAACCGGCTACGGCTGCTATGCCCCGGTGATTGCCGGGGTGCTGGAGGAGCAGCTGTCCCCAAAATATACCGTCACTTTAGAGTACGGCTGCACCATCCGCCAGCTTTACCAAAACTATGTATTGGAACAAGGCGCGCCGGTGCTGATTTGGGTCACCATCGACCTAGTGGAGCCAACCCCCGGCACCCAATGGCAGCTGGAAGGCGGCAGCCTCTTTACCTGGAAGAAGAACGAACACTGCATGGTGCTCACCGGCAGGCAAGGGGATCGTTACCTCTGCCAGGACCCCTACGAAAGCCACGGCACGGTATCTCTGCCGGAAGATTTGCTCCAGCTGCGGTTTGAACAGATGGGCAGCCAGGCCGTGGCGGTGGTGCAGTCATAGAATTTTGCTTCTGACGCTGATAACTTCTTCTCCTGCCTCCCACAGTCCATTTGACTGTGGGAATTTTTACCACCGATGGTTCCACAATGCTGCACCATGCGACAGGCCTTCGGCCTGTCTGCTCTACCACTGACGGTTCCATAATTGAGAACCATGCCCTGGGCACAGAATCCGTTTCCCCAATCCGGCGATTTTGGCGGTGCTGGCGGCGGCCTGCTCTTCCTCCTCGAACAGCAGCGCCGGGGCAGGCCAGGGAAGGTTCATCACCGCATCCCCGGTGCAGAGATAGCGATGGTTGATCTCATACCCCATGCTCCCCGCCGTATGGCCGGGCAGGGCCAGAACCCGGATGGAAAACCCATAGCGGTAAAAATCCTCCCCGCCTTCCAAAAGCAGTTCCGGCGTGAAATCCGTTCCGGGCTGGGACAGGCTTTTTCGGCTCATGGCAAGCAGGGCCTTCCCCATCAGGCCCCGGCCGTACAGGGGGCGGGCGGCGGGATGCCCCAGCAGAGGAAGGTCCGCCTTTCCCATAGCGACCGGGATATGCAAAGACTGCCGCAGCAGGGCGGCGCTTCCGGCGTGGTCCGGGTGGCCGTGGGTGAGCAAAATCAGCTTCACCCGGTTTTCCCGGCAGAGCTGTTCCAGCCTGGGGAAGTCCTCTTTCCGGCCGGTATCCACCAGCACGCTGCCATTGGTGGGCAGAGCCTTGCTGCCGGACACCAGCCAGCAGTTCACATTCCCGCAGCGAATCCGCTTCACCTGGTACAGCGACTCCGGCTTGTCCGCAAACAGGCTTTTCCCCATGGAAAACCCGGAAGCAGCGGCGGCTCCTCCGTCCTGCACCACGGAAGGGGTATTTTGCTCTTGATTTGGCTTTGGTTTCATGAGGAGACCTCCTTCCGGTGGGTAACCGGAATTTTACAGCAATTTAATTGGCAAACTGGCTGTAATACAGCTTATGATAAAAGCCCTTCTTTTCCAGCAGGGACGAATGGGTGCCCTGCTCGATGATCCTGCCGTCCCGCATCACCAGAATCACATCTGCCTCCCGGATGGTGGACAGCCGGTGGGCCACAATGAAGCTGGTGCGCCCTTCCATGAGCTTGGCAAAGGCGTCCTGAATCTTCTTTTCGGTGCGGGTGTCGATGGAGGAGGTGGCTTCGTCCAAAATCAGCATGGGAGGCAGGCAGAGCATCACCCGGGCAATGCAGAGCAGCTGCTTCTGACCCTGGCTCAAACCGCCGCCGTCTTCCCCCAGCACCGTATCGTAGCCCTTGGGCAGACGGGTGATGAAGCCGTGGGCGTAGCTGGCCTTGGCCGCCGCCACTACCTCTTCCAGGGTAGCTTCCGGCTTGCCGAAGGCGATGTTGTCCCGGACAGTGCCCTTCATCAGCCAGGTGTCTTGCAGCACCATGCCGTAGCCCGCCCGCAGGCTTTTCCGGGTGATGGTTTCAATATCCTTGTCCGCCACCAAAATCTGGCCGGAATCCACATCGTAAAACCGCATCAGCAGGTTAATCAGGGTGGTTTTGCCGCAGCCGGTGGGGCCTACAATAGCCACCCGCTGGCCGGGGGACACCTTCAGGTTAAAGTCCTGAATCAAGGGCCGTTTGGGGACATAGCGGAAGGAGACGTTTTGCATCTCCACCCGGCCGTCGGGGACAACCTCCCCTGCATCCGGGGCGTCCTCCACCTTGGCGGGATCGTTGACCAGCTCCAGCACCCGGGCGGCGCAGGCCAGGGCGTTTTGCAGCTCGGTGACCACCCCGGAAATTTCATTGAAGGGCTTGGTGTACTGGTTGGCGTACATCAGCATGGAGGACATCAGCCCCACGCTGATTCCCCCGGCAATCACCACAAACGCCCCCACAATGCAGACGGCGGCAAACACCAGGTTGTTCACAAACCGGGTGGTGGGGTTGGTCAGGGAGCTGTAAAACACCGCCTTTAAGCTGCACCGGGTGAGCCGGTGGTTGATGCGGTCAAACTCCTGCTGCACCGTCTCTTCCCGGCCGAAAGCCTGGACCACCTTCTGGTTTTGCACCATTTCGTTGACCAAAGCGGTTTGGCGGCCCCGAATCCGGGTCTGTTCCTGGAACTTGCGGTAGGTGCGCTTGGCGATAAACCAGGCGGCAAACAAACTCAAAGGGGTCAGGCAGACCACCGCAATGGAAATCCACACATCCACGCAGAACATCAAAATCAAGGTACCCAAAATGGTCAGCACCCCGGTAAACAGCTGGGTGAAACCCATGAGCAGGCCGTCGGCAAACTGGTCCACGTCGGCGATGATCCGGCTGATCATGTCCCCGTGGCTATGGGCGTCCAGATAGGAGAGGGGCAGGGTTTGAATCTTTTCCATGCTCTCCCGGCGGATGTCCCGGGTGACGCAGTAGGTAATGTGGTTGTTGCACAGGTTCATCAGCCACTGGCTCACCCCGGTGAGCACAATGACAATCAAGAGGAACACAATCAAGGGAATCAACCGGGCAAAGTCCACCTGGCCGGGGCCCAGCATCAAATCCACCCCGTCGCCTACCAATAAAGGCAGCCAGATGGTGAGGACGGTGGAGACGGCGGCGCAAAACAGGCTCAGCCCCACCCAGAGCCGGTAGGGCTTTAACCGCTTCAGCACCCCTTTTAAGGCCATGCTGCGCTGGTGGGCGCTGAGTTTATTTTTGTTGGCCATGGCCGCTCCCCTCCTTTTCAAACTGGGACCAATAGATTTCCTGATACACCGGGCAACCTTCCAGCAGCTGCTCATGGGTGCCCATCCCCGCCACATGGCCTTCCTCCAGCACCAGAATCAAATCGGCGTGGCGCACCGAACTGGCCCGCTGGGAAACGATAAAGGTGGTGGGGGGATTCTTCATCCCCCGGATGGCAGTGCGCAGGGCGGCGTCGGTGGCGTAGTCCAAGGCGGAAGCGGAGTCGTCCAGAATCAAAATCTCCGGCTGCTTCACCAAAGCACGGGCGATGGTCAGCCGCTGGCGCTGGCCGCCGGAGAGGTTCTGTCCTCCCTGCTCCACCTTTTCTTCCAGACCCAGGGGCTTGTTCTTCACCACGTCCTCCGCCTGGGCCAGCTTCAAGGCTTCCCAAAGCAGGTCCTCCCGGGCGTGGGGCGCACCCCACTCCAGATTTTCCCGGATGGTGCCGGTAAACAGCACCGCCTTTTGGGGCACGATGCCGATGCGCCGGCGCAGCTGGGCGGCGCTTTGCTCTCTCACGTCCACCCCGTCCACCAGTACCCTGCCCTGGGTGGCGTCATAAAACCGGGGAATCAGGCTGATCAGGCTGGTTTTACCGGAGCCGGTACCCCCGATGATGCCCACCGTCTGGCCCTTCTGCACCGAAAAGGAGAGACCGGAAAGGCTGGCTCCCCCGGCGCCTTGGTAGGTGAGGCCCACGTTTTGAAACTCCACGGTGCCCAGGCTTTCGGGGGTCACCGGGTGCTGAGGCTGCTCCATATCCTGGGGTACCTCCAGCATGTCCGCCACCCGGTTGGCGCAGGCCAACGCCTTGGAGATGGTGACAATCAGGTTGGCCAGCTTCACCAGTTCCACCAAAATCTGGTTCATATAGTTCACCAGGGCGATAATCTGGCCCTGGGTCAAGGCCCCGGCGTCGATCTGGATGCCGCCCACATAAAGCAGCACCACAATAGCCAGGTTGATCAAGCCGTAGGTCAAGGGATTCATCAGCCCAGCAATCCGCCCCACGGCGATTTGCAGTTTGGTCAGGCGCCGGTTTTCCCCGTCAAACCGGGCCTGCTGGTCCGGCTCCTTGTTGAAGGCACGAATCACCCGCACGCCGGTGAGGTTTTCCCGGACAATGGACAACACCTGGTCCAAGCCCCCCTGCACCTTTTTGTACCGGGGCATGGTCAGATACAAAATCCCCAGCACCACCGCCCCCAGCAGGGGGATTACCCCGGCGAAGATCAGGGCGGTTTTCCAGTCGATGAAAAAGGCCAGAATCATGGCGCCGAACACCACAAAGGGGGAGCGCATAAACAGCCGCAAAAACATATTCACCCCGTTTTGCACCTGGTTGATGTCGCTGGTCATCCGGGTGATTAAGGTGGGGGCTCCTTGCTGGTCCAGCTGGGTGTAGCTCAGCCCCTGAATCCGGGCAAACAGGGCCTGGCGCAGCCGGCCGGAAAAGCCCACCGCTGCCCGGGCCGCAAAGTACTGGGCCACAATGGAGCAGCTCAGCCCCACCAGCGCCAGCACAATCAGCACCACGCACATGGTCATCACATAGCCCACATCCTGATTGGCAATGCCGGTATCAATAATGTCTGCCGTCACCAAAGGCACCAGCAAATCAAAGCAGGCCTCCAGGCACTTAAATAAAGGCGCTAAGATACACTCTTTCTGATAACCGGACAGGAAATGCAACAGTCTTCTCATAACCTTCCTCCTCGATTACTTCCTTCTCTGGCTTCTAGTTTACCCTGTTTGCCGGTTTTTTGCAACCGCAAAGCGCCCGGAAATGGGAAAGGGTTTGTAAATTTTGCGTCGGATTTCTTGTCAAATGTTCCGAAAGCTGATATAATGAAAGCAATGCAGGCCGGAATATGGTCCGGAATGCGAAAAAATTTCCATCATCGGATTTTGAAAGGATGAATCATTATGGCATTTTGTACCCATTGCGGCACGGAAAACGCTCCCGGCGCTGCATTTTGTACCAAGTGCGGTCAACCCATGGCGGCGCAGCCCCAGGCTGCCCAACCCGCTCCGGCAGCACAGCCCGCTCCGGCGGCGCAGCCTCAAGCAGCCCAACCGGCTTACCAACCGCAGACCTATGCCGCCCCGGCTCCCGCTGCTCCCGCTGCGGCGCCCCGTCAGCCCATGAAGCTGGAACTGACCAGCCTGATTGCCGGCGGGCTGCTGATTCTGGGGGGACTCATCGGTTTTATCGTCACCTGCTGCATGAACCCCTTTTATACTCTGGTGGACAGCTTTTCCATGCTGAACAACTACGGGCTTGGAAATGCAATCGGAGGATTCAGCGTCTGGGCCGCCATTGCCCTGATCCTGGTATGGCTGGTTCCGATTATTTACGGAACCGGGGAACTGATCAACGGCCTGCTGTTCCATAAAAAGAGCCGCCTGCCCGCTACCTTTATGCAGATCGGCAATTATGCCAATCTGCTGGTTCTTGCCGATGCGTTTTTGGCCAGCATTGGCTATCTGATCAGCGTGATTGTCTTTATGGCAAGCTACAGCAACTATCTGGAAGGATCTTCGCTGCCCTCCTTGCTGGTCCATAACATCATCACCCTGCTGCTGACCGGCGTGCTGGTTCTGATCTGCCTGACCTATCTCCGTGGGCAGAAACAGGCTGTTGTCTCCTATCATCAGCATCAGATGGGCTATGCCGCCTATGCCATGGATCAGAAGCTGAAAACCCAGCCCCTGGTATTGGGCGGTGGCAGCCTGATTTTCGGCATTCTCAGCTTTTTCTTCTGCGGCTTTACTCAACTGGACATCGGCTATGCCGTGGCCGCCTTTATCATGAGCCTGTTCTTGGCAGCCGGTTATTTCTGCGGGATGCTCTCTTTCCAGCGGATTTCCGCCCAGGTGGCCGGTCAAAAGGCCCCGGATTACAAAGCTGCCATTGATAAAATGATGCAGAAAAACGCCAACAAATACGTTCCCAACACCCAGGAACAGGGCTTTTTGCGCACCGCCCAGGGCGCCCGGTATCCGGTCGGCGGCCAGGAAATCCGTCTGGGCAGCGACCCCGCCCAGGCAGGCATCCAGTTTGCCGATCCCGCAGGACGGGTCAATTCCCTGCACTGCGGCGTGCGGTTTGAAAACGGCCAGTACCTGCTGGTGGACTACTCCGCCACCGGCACCGTGGTCAATGGTATGCGGCTGACCCAGGGCCAGCCCACCTACGCCCTGCCCGGCTCCACCGTGGTGCTGGGTGAAAGCGTCACCATTACTTTGGAGTAAGAATCCCTTCCCATTTTGCGCCCCGATTCGGGGCGCTCAGCTTGTCGAAAAAGGTTGCTGGCGGGCTTGGCCCCTTCTGATGAGGGGGCTGTCAGCGAAGCTGACTGGGGGAGAGAAAGCGATAAAAACAACACTATCTTAAAATAATGCAAATAATATTGTTTTTCTCTCCCTTCGTCCAGCGCTTTGCGCTGTCCACCTCCCTCATCAGAGGGAGGCAAGATTCTCGTCTGTCCTCGTTGTCCCACAACATTGAGGTTTTTCTACAGCCTGTGCGCCCCGATTCGGGGCGCTTTTTGTTCCACTCCAAACCAAAGAAGGAACTTTTATGGGCAGACACTACACCTCAGAAAAAATCCTCCTTCCCATGGCCGGAAGAAACCTGGCAGTTTACCTCTTCCGCCCCACCAAAAACCGAAAGCCCCCGGCGCAAACCCCGGGAATCCTTTGGATTCACGGCGGGGGATATGTGCTGGGAATGGCCAAAATGATCTACATTTCCCGTGCCTTCCCTCTGGTGAAGCGGTACGGCGGGGTGGTGCTTACCCCGGAATACCGCCTGGCCAAGCAAGCTCCCTATCCTGGAGCTTTGGAAGACTGTTACGCCGCCTTGAAGTATCTCCAAGCCCATGCGGAGCAGTGGGGCGTCAACCCTGCCAAACTGATGGTGGGGGGCGAAAGCGCTGGAGGAGGGCTGGCTGCGGCGCTGTGCATGTACGCCAGGGACAAGGGGGAGGTGAACATCGCCTTTCAAATGCCCCTCTACCCCATGCTGGATGATCGGGACACCAATTCTTCCCGGGACAACCACGGCCATGTCTGGAACACCAAGCGCAACCACTGGGGCTGGAAGGCCTATCTGGGGAAGAATTACGGCAAAGAGGTGCCCCCCTACGCCGCCCCCGCCCGTCAAACCGATTATACCGGGCTTCCCCCGGCCTACACCTTCGTGGGGGATGGGCAACCCTTTTACTGCGAAACCCTGGCCTACATCCGTCACTTGCAGCAGGCCGGAATCCCCGCCAAGGCAGACGTCTACCACAGCAGCACCCACGCCTTTGATATGCTTTTGCCCTTTCGCTCTATCAGCAAGCAGGCCGCCCGTGCCTTTGAACAGCAGTATCTCTATGCCGCCCGGCATTATGCAGCTCCCCAGCCACCACTCCCGCAGGACGGCAAGGCTCCCTGGGACGGATGCTTTTTTGCAAGAGATTCACATTGACTTTTCCAGACTTCGCCGGTATAATAAGGGTAAATTGGTGCAAACTAGTTCCAGTTTTCGGGACAGCCCCCTGTCCCCCACCATCTGAACAAGGAGGATTCCCCCATGCCTGAATTGAAAGGAAGCAAAACCGAAGCCAACCTGCTGGCCGCCTTTGCCGGCGAAAGCCAGGCCAACACCAAGTACCGTTACTACGCCTCCAAGGCCAAAAAAGACGGTTACGTCCAGATCGGCAAGCTCTTTGAAGAAACTGCCGACAACGAAAAAGAACACGCCAAAATCTGGTTCAAGCTGCTCCACGGCGGAGAAATGCCCGGCACCATGGACAACCTGAAGGACGCCGCCGCCGGGGAAAACTACGAGTGGACCGACATGTACGCAGGCTTTGCCAAAACCGCCAAAGAGGAAGGCTTTGACCACATTGCCTACCTGTTTGAACAAGTGGCGAAAATCGAAAAGGAACACGAAGAGCGCTACCGCAAACTGCTCAAAAACATCGAAGACGGCGTAGTCTTCTCCCGGGACGGAGATCAGATCTGGCAGTGCTCCAACTGCGGCCACATTGTGATTGGGAAGAAAGCCCCGGAAGTCTGCCCGGTGTGCGCCCATCCCCAGTCCTATTTCCAAATCAAGGCGGAAAACTACTGAGTTTGCCTGCCCCGTCTCCTTTGATTTTCTTGTTCCGGCCGCCTGATTTGGGCGGCCGGCGCTTTTTTCTGAGGATTGCCTTTTTCGTAGAATTGTGTTATAGTAGGGACGCTGCGATTTTTCCAGCGGTCAGTCGCAACCTCCTGACCTTAAAAAACACTACGAAAGAAGGATACCTATGTCCAAAACCTATTCCAAAACAGCCGCCATCACCAAAACCGCCCTGATTGCCGCCTTGTATGTGGTGCTGACCCTGGTGTTTGCCCCCATCGCTTTCAGCACGGTGCAGTTCCGAGTCAGCGAAATCTTAACGGTGCTGCCGGTGTTTACCGGCCTGGCGGTGCCGGGGCTGAGCATCGGCTGCTGCCTGGCAAACCTCCTGGGCGTGCTGCTGGGCACCAACCCCACCGGCTTGATCGACGCCGTGTTCGGCACCCTGGCCACCCTGCTGGCCGCCATCTGCACCTACTATGTCGGCAAACTCCCGGCCAAGCTGCCCAAGTATCTCCTGGCCCCCCTGTTTCCGGTGCTGTTCAACGCCGTGATTGTGGGCATGGAGCTGACCTTTGTCTTCGGCGGCGAAGGGAGCTTCTGGGAAATCTTCCTGTTCCAGGGAATTTCCGTGGGCATCGGCGAAGCCGTGGTCTGCTATGTAGGAGGCTGCCTGCTGATGGGGGCCCTGTACGCCAAAAACGTGTACAAACGCATCTTTGCCGTGGATCGAATGTAACCCGGCAAACTCTTTTGGGCCTTTTTCCCTTCTTCCGCCCCGGAACTCTTGCCAGGAGCTCTGAGATTTGGTATAATAAAGGGGACAAACAGCCTGAAAGAAAGGAGAAACCGCTCCATGAAAACTTTCATGAAACTAATGGGAATCGCAGCAGGTACGGTACTGGTGTTAAAGGGAATCCAGGTTGCGGTGGATTACCTGGTATCAACCTACTCTGCCCGTTATGTCCGCAGCGAAGTGGACGGGCTCAACGATTACCATTCCCAGATTTGATCTTCCAGCGGCCGCAGTATGCGGCTGCTTTTTTCTATCCATTCCGCAAAATCCATGAAATAAGGAGGCTTTTCTCTATGGCAACTGCATTGATTACCGGCGCCAGCAGCGGCATCGGCCGGGATTTGGCCATTCTGCTCTCCCGCCGGGGATACAACCTGATTTTAGTGGGGCGGAGCCTGTCCCGTCTGGAAACGGTGCTGCCCAAGCTCAGCCACAGGCGGGTGCAGCTTCTGGCGCTGGACCTGTCCAAAGAGGAGCACTGCTCCCAGCTTTACCGCCAGTGCCGGGGTCAGGTGGATCTTCTGGTCAACAACGCCGGCTTCGGCCTGTTCGGGGAATTTACCGGCACTAAATTGGACACCGAGCTGAACCTGCTGGACCTGAATGTCCGGGCGGTACACATCCTCACCAAGCTGTTTTTGCGGGACATGGTAAAGCAGGATCGGGGCGCCATCCTCAATGTGGCATCGGTGGCAGGCTATCTGCCCGGCCCGCTGATGGCAACCTACTACGCATCCAAAGCCTACCTGCTGCGGCTGGATCTGGCCATCTGGAAGGAGCTGAAAAAGCGCCGCAGCCGAGTGCAGATTTCCACCCTCTGCCCCGGACCGGTGGACACCGGATTCAACCGCCGGGCGGGGGTGCAGTTTGCCATTCCGGGGCGCAGCAGCTTCTGGGTGGCGGCTTACGCCCTGGAACAGCTGGAAAAAGGCAAGCGGGTGATTCTGCCCGGCTGGGAAGCCAAGGCAGTGGCGGTGCTGGGCAAAATCGCCCCGGATTCCCTGCTGCTGGAAGGTGCCTATCGAATGCAGCGGCGAAAGGAGAAGTAAACCATGGAACCCAAAGAAGAGTTTCTCTCCCTCTACCGGGAGCACATCACCCGCCCCGGCAGCCAGGAGCTGCTGGACTACCTGCTTCACAAAAGCGACTTTTTCACCGCCCCCGCCTCCACCCGGTTCCACGGCAACTACCCCGGAGGGCTGTGTGAGCACTCCCTCCACGTCTACCACTGCCTTACCGACTATCTGAGCCGGGAGCGAGCCAAACAGCTGTACCGCATGGGAAACTACACTCAGGAAACGGTGGCGGTGGTGAGCCTGCTCCACGACATCTGCAAAGTCAACTGCTACAAGCAGTCCACCCGGAATGTCAAGGACAAGCAGGGCAACTGGCAACAGGTCCCCTGGTACGAATTTGAGGACAGCCTGCCCTACGGCCACGGGGAAAAAAGCGTTTACATCCTTTCCGGATTTTTGCGGCTGAGCCGGGAGGAAGCCTTTGCCATCCGCTACCACATGGGGTTTTCCGGCACCGAAGAAGCCCGGAACGTGGGCAAGGCCTTTGAGATGTTCCCCCTGGCTTTCGCCCTGAGCACGGCGGATATGGAAGCCACCTACTTTCTGGACGAGGTGCGGTGAGCTGAGAAGTTTCGTGTTTCCATGGAAGATTTGGCGAAGGTCAAATCAGCCATAATGATTTGTTATTCACTCTTCAATATTCCACTACGGAGGTGTTACCATGTCAACGGTCCACAACCAAGCCAGCCCAGGGGATTTCGCCAAAACCGTGCTGATGCCCGGCGACCCCCTGCGGAGCAAATTTATCGCAGAGCATTTTCTAGAAAACCCCAAGCTGGTGAACAACGTCCGGGGTATCCAGGGGTACACCGGCTCCTACCGGGGCCATCCGGTCAGCGTCATGGCCAGCGGCATGGGAGCCCCCAGCATGGGCATCTACAGCCGGGAGCTGTTTGACCAGTACGGGGTGGACACCATTCTGCGCATCGGCACCACCGGCAGTTTGCAGGACCACATCCATGTGGGGGACCTGATCCTCGCTGCCGGAGCCTGCACCGACACCAACTTTCTGGCCCACTGGAAGGTCACCGGTTTCGCCCCCATCGCCGCCCCCAAGCTGGTCAGCCGGGCCATGGCCTTGGCGGAGGAGATGGAGTATACCTACTATGCCGGAAACGTGCTCACCAGCGACCGGTTTTACATGGACGACATGGAACAGCTGCGCCGGTGGCGGCGGATGGGGGTGCTGGGCACCGAGATGGAGACCGCCGCCCTCTACGCCACGGCGGCCTGGTGCGGCAAACAGGCCCTGTCCATCCTCACCGTCAGCGACGGGATGTTTAGCGACGAGGACACCACCCCCGCCCAGCGAGAAACCCAGTTTACCCGGATGATGGAGCTGGCGTTGGCGCTGGCGGTGGAGTTGGAGGCATAAAAATCCCCCGCCCCCCATATTCATTCCCTAGAAAGAATGCACAGGGGGCGGGGATATGAAAAACTGTTCCAAAAAGATGACGGCCATCCGGCTGGGAGTGCTGGGGCTCTGCCTTTTGCTGGGGGGACTGGCGGTGTTCTTCCAGCCCCTGGTGACCCAGGTGTCCGGCCCGGCCCAAACCTGGGAAACGGTGGTCATCGACCCGGGACACGGCGGGTTTGACGGGGGCTGCATCGGGGTCAACGGGGTGTACGAAAAGGACATCAATCTCAGCATTGCCAAGGTGTTCAACCAGCTGTGTATGTTTATGGGCTACGACACCATTATGACCCGGTACACCGACACCGCTTTGTGCAGCGGGGAAATCACCGGCAGCCTGCGCCAGCAGAAGGTGGAGGACATCAACAACCGGCTGGCCATTTTAGAGCGGCAGAAAAACGCTGTCTGCGTCTGCATCCACCAGAACAAATTCACCGATTCGGAACAGCACGGCGCCCAGATGTTCTACGGCATTTTGGACCCGGCAAGCGAGGGACTGGCCAAAAGCATGCAGTCCGCCTTCACTTCCCTGCTCCAGCCGGACAACACCAGGGAAATCAAGCGGGGGGATTCCTCGGTGTACCTGCTCACCCAGTCCCCCATCCCCATTGTGCTCAGCGAATGCGGCTTCCTCTCCAACGAAGAGGAGTGCGAAAAGCTCTCCGGGGCGGACTACCAGGCCCAGGTGGCCTTTACCCTGCTGACGGGGCTGGTGAACTGGCAAAGCGGGGTGGAATGACAAATCCTTTCAGGAAGGAAATACAACATGGAAGCACTGTACGACAACCCGGAATTTTTCCAAAAATACAGCCAGATGTACCGCTCCCAGCAGGGGTTGGCGGGGGCGGGAGAATGGCCTGCTCTCCAACCCCTGCTGCCGGATTTTACCGGAAAGCGGGTGCTGGATCTGGGCTGCGGCTACGGCTGGCACTGCGGCTACGCTGCTGCAAATGGCGCCACTCAGGTGCTGGGCGTGGACAATTCCCGAAAGATGCTCCAAGTAGCGCAAGAGAAAAACCCCGCTCCCCAAATCCAATACCGCTGCGCTTCCATCCAGGAATTGCAGTTTCCCCATGAAAGTTTTGATATGGTGTTCAGCTCCCTGGCCATCCACTACCTGCCGGACTACCCGGGACTGGTCAAGCAGGTGAAAGACTGGCTGGTGCCCGGCGGGGATTTTGTCTTTTCGGTGGAACACCCCATCTTTACCGCCCAAGGCCCCCAGGACTGGGTATACGGCCCGGAGGGGGAAATCCTGTACTTCCCGGTAGACAACTACTTTTACCAAGGACAGCGGGAGGTAGTGTTTTTAGGGGAAAGTATGATCAAGTATCACCGCACCCTCACCACCTACCTGGACACCCTTTTGCAAAACGGATTCCGGCTGCGGCGGGTGGTGGAGCCCCAGCCCCCGGCGTCCATGATGGATCTGCCGGGAATGAAAGATGAGATGCGCCGGCCCATGATGCTGCTGGTGGCGGCGGTGAAGGAATAAACGGACAACGGGATTTCCAAAAGGGAGTCCCGTTTTTTGACGCAAAAACACCCCGGAGCCAAGGGAAGGTTCCGGGGTGAGTTGATTTATTGGTTGACCAGAAGCTGGGCGAAGGTCATACAGTCCGGGCGGGGGTGGGGCGCTAGCATTGCCGTTTAAGGGTTTCGCCACCTTCTCCCCCACAGCCACAAAATCAAAAGCACCATGGCCGCTCCGGTGACCGCCCCGGCGGTGTCCAGCAGCACATCGGAAAATTGCCCGGTGCGCCCCGGCACCGAAAGCTGGATGGTCTCGTCCACACTCGCCACTGCCGCCGCCGTGATCCCGGCCAGCAGTCCTGCCCACCCATAGCGCAGCAGCACCGCCCGCCAGAAACAGGCCAGCACTCCGCCCAAACAGGCGTATTCCACAAAGTGGGCGGTTTTCCGCACCAGGTATTCCAGCCAGCCGGTGTCGCTTCCCCCCAAACCCATCAGCTGGAGCAGCCAGACGAAAAAACCGCTTTCCTGCTCCGATTCCGTCCCCGGCTGCAAGGAGCGGGTGAAAATAAAGGCAATTATCCCCAGGCTCAGCAGCAAAAAAAGAAGGATTTTTCCCTTGCGGTGGGGCAGGTCTAATTTTGTTTTTTGCAGCATAAAATTTCCCCTCCATTTCTTTGCCCTTATTGTAGCTTTTTTGCAGACAGATGTCAAAAGCTGTGCTATAATGGTTGGCAAGGCCAAGATTTCTACCGATCTTTGCGAAGCAAAGTTGCGGCCATGCTGTTTGGCCGCAAAGGTAGGAATCAGCAGCTTTTGCCGAAAGCAAATGCTGCGATTACGGTTCCCGTTTTGCCGCCCAAAA
>PPYE01776322.1_pt1 | contig 33261 bp, 24 predicted proteins | sample 1559881 | NCBI WGS metagenome assembly PPYE01 (sample SAMN08240022, study PRJNA423297) | Human gut metagenome, whole genome shotgun sequencing project.
GTGTAATTACAACAGTAATAATTCTTATCATGGCTTTGCTTATTTATTTTGCGGTTTATTGCTCAAGACGCGCTATATCGGCTTCAGGTAAAATATCGGAAATCTTTTCATATATTACAGTAAAACGCAAGCTCTCGGCAAATTTTGTTGTAAACGAGGTATATAAAACGGCAATAGCGGGAAAAGCATTGCTTGTTCTTGTTGTTGTCGCTGTTATTGGGTTCTGCAATTATCAGAATATGAGTGCAGGCTACGATTCCGAGCAAAAACGCTACGACAGCTATGTAGCACAGATAGGCGGGGAAGTGACGGATGAAACTCTGTTGTTTTTGGAAAATGAAAAGCTGGAATTTGAAAATATAAAGCTACGCTATGAAGAATTATTGACGCAGACACCCGCTGAATCGGATTATGAAAGCTACAATAAGGAATTGAACGATATTACAAAAAAGCTTGACTATGAGAATGCATTTAATAAGATATGTGACCGTGTGTCGGTTATTAAGTCTGATAAAAATAGCAACCTACAGCTCGTTTTTGAAGAAGGGTTTAACCGTCTTTTGTCGGTAAACGGCTATAAGGACGACTTCCTTATGTGTATACTCGCTACTATAGCCCTTGTGCTGTGTATATCGCCTATGATAGCATTTGATAATCAGAGAGGACTGACAAAGCTCCTACGTACTACAGAAAAGGGCAGAATCAAGCGCTTTGCCATAGACGGCGTAATAACTCTTGTTATCTCTGCAATAGTATTTGTAGCGGTATGGCTACCCGAATTTGTTTTCGTAATGAACAATTACAAGCTCTCATTCTTAGACGCACCCTTACAGAGTATTACGGCACTTTACGGTATGCAAACAAACGAAACAATATTGCAATACATAATTCGGGTATACCTGATACGGTTTTTCTCTATGCTCGCCTGCGGCTTTTTTATGCTGTGTGTATCAAAGCTATCGGCTAATCTTATAACCGCCTTTTCGGTAAATATTCTGTTATTTGTTCTACCCTTGGGGCTTTGCGTTGTCAGCGAAAGCTTTGTCGTGATATGGATATGTCCGTACCTTTCAGGCACCGCAGAGAGAAGCGCGTCACCTGCTAATCTCATTATCACCGTGATAATTTTCATAGGCTTGATATTGGTTGCGGGAGGTGAAGGCGTAAAGAAAGCGGTAGAGAAGATAGGTAAACGGTTTTAATATGATATTGTAGAGCTGAGCAAAACACAAAGTAAAAAGTCAGCAGCTACAAATGAGCAAAATGAAGATAACAGGCAGAAAAACCGCACTTCAAAGCACAGCTGTTAAATGACATATCTTTAGGTGAAATTATTCCTATGCCGATTTTTCTGTAAATATCATACTGATATTTTTCAGCTATAATAATCATATCCTCTTTTTGTAAATTTGTCAAGAGTTCATAATCATCAGCTGTATTAATATTTGCAATGAAAAGCAAATTATTGTTTTTATAAGCAGCTGAAAGTTTGTTTTCTAAAGTTTTGAATTTATCAATATTCATGACGAAACTCCTTTAATTAAAATGGTCAAAAATATCTTAAAATTAACCTTCAGAAATAAAAAAGCTATAAATCCATTATACAAGCGGTATAACAACGATAAATACTGCAAGTCCGATACCGAAAAATTCAGAAAACTTAATCCGGAAGGACAAACAAAATCTGAAAAAGTCCCGCATATATCTTTAATATAGCAGTATCATATTCGTATATAAAAGATATTCTGTCTTTCTGAAGGTAGTATAACTGGGTATTGTATAGACCTTAAATTCGGGGGGCTACCCCTGTTTTTCAAAAAAACAATGCAATAAACACATTTACCCACTTGACAAATGCCGCCGATAGCGTTATTATAATTACGCAGGCTGTTTAATTCTGTGATTGTGGGATTATCAGTGTGCTTATGAATGTTTTTAAATGAGATAAGCCCGGGGTGTGATCCGGGCTTATTTCTTTTCCTGATAAATCTGATAACCTTTGTACTATATGAATTGTCCGCATAAACTTTGCTGTTGTCATAACGCATTTTACGCTGTTTACGTATAAGACGCAGATTGACAAGATTGCTGATTATTTTCATAGCGGTATCACGCTTTATGCGTAGCTCATCGGCAAGGTCGTTGAAGCTTTTAAAGCAGTAACCGAGCTTGCTGTCAAGCGATTTAATAATAAGGATATATAAGCGCAATTCGATCGCTGTTAAGCTTTTGCCGAACACAGTTCGTTCTATTCGCGTATAGTTAGCCGACACCTTATTCTTTTCGGGATTTAAAACATATGTATATGTTCCCTTGCGATTATCCTTGCGGTAAGCCGCTAAAATGTGTGTAATGTAGCCCTTTCTCATTAAGCTATCGGTTATCTTGGATACTGTCTGCGTAGACTTTATACCGCAGTGTGAAGCTATAGTCTGCTGTCTTACACGCTTATATTCGTGTCCTGCTTTGCTTCGGATATTTGAATAAACAGAAAGCAGGTATGTATAAACTGCAAACTCGTTATGCGTCAGCTCGTTTGAGGTAATAACCGAGTTAGACAGCAGAAAATAACTTTTCATTTTCACACATCCTTGTATTTTGTTGTATTTTAACGTTTAAGCGGTTTTGTTGCTTGTACAGTTTTTTCTCATTCAACGCTCTGAACGCCTTTAAATCGTCGTTAAAGTCCTTGTTTAATGGTATATCTTTTGAAACAGCATATCCTTTCAGAGCATACTTGTCGCTAAGCTGCTCAGTAGCGTGTTTACCTGCATCATCATTGTCAAGGCAGAACGTTATTTCGGCAATAGGCTTATTCTTTAAAAACTCGTCAAGAGCAACATCTGATTTGCCGCCGAGCGATAGCATAGTCAACTGCTGCCAAGCGTCCTGTCCGTTGTTTATAGCGTAAAAGGACGCATAGGACAGCATATCAATTACAGACTCGAAAACATACAGCTTATTCTTATTTGTACCAAGTAAAGAAAACGAATATTTTTTATCGCTTCCCGGCAAATCGACACGGTATGTAGAGCTATAAGATACAGAACGACAAAACGCATAGCGTGACATAATACCGTCGCCGTTTACGGCGATCATATTTACATATTTTTTAGTAATGCCACGCTCGATAAGCTCCAGTATATGTTCACCGCTAAACCCTTCACAAATATATTTCTCACCTTTTTGTTTCTGTGCCTGAAGCTCTATGGTAACATATTCCGGTGCGTTTGTGGGTATATCGTTTTTAAAACGATAAAACGGAGTGTTCGAACTGTCATATCCGACAAGCTGAAGACCGCTGTAACCGATACCTTGATATAACTTACGGTCATAGATCAGCTGATTTACTATGTTATACTCCAGTCCACGGGTTTTGCACAAATATGCGATAACATTGCTGTAATTTCGCTGTCCGTTTTCCTTGTGATCCTGTTCAGGCAGTATAAGTCGATGAGCTTCGATTTTTTCTTCTGACGATTTCTTTTTCGTATTATATTTGGGTGAATATTCCATTTGAATATCTCCACAAAGCGACTTTACAGCTTCAGTAAAGCTTTGTCCGTAAATCTTCATACAGAACGCAATGGCATTGTTGCCACCTTCGTCACGGCTGTTCCAGTACCACCCTCTGCGGTCATTCGTGATAAAAAGACTGTCGTGCTTATCACAGCGATAACCGTTACCGCTTTTCTTTACGCTGAAGCCTTCTGTTCGTTCAAGAAATTCCACCATATCAACATTTCTTGCACGCTCTATTTGCTCTTTTGTAACGTAGTTACTTGGTTTAGATTTAGAATAACTCATAAAAAGCTCCTTAAAAAAGAAAGCAACGATTTCCTCTTTTTCAGAGGTTGTCGTTGCTTGTTATTTTTATCTTCTATCCAGTACCATTGCCTACTGAATTCATCGGCAGTATCTCGCTTGATAATTTCTTTTTTCAGACGGCGAATGCGGAATGCCTGTGTTATAATTACAGCTAATAAAATTGTTATAAGAACGCTCATAGTAAAACCTACTTACTGCGTTTTTGTGATTGTGCGGGAAAATCAAAGTCGATTTTTCCGTCTTTAACGATAAGTGCCGCTGAGAATGCTTTGCCCGACTTTGAAGTAAATCCGTTTATTATTCTTGTTCGCTTATTAGCGCATAACATAGTCGCAATCGTGTCTGTAATACATTTTCCGCATATAGTTCCGGCTATAAAAAAATTACACCCGTTTTTATACCCGGTGCAGACCCATCCTTTAGAACTTTTTATCATTTCTTTTCCGCAAACAGGACATTTAAGACGTTCGGGAAATTCAAAACCGATCGTATTATCAGCTTTGATTGTTAGCTTTGCATCAAATGTTTTTCCGCTCTGAGATGTAAAACCCTTGATGATAGATGTCGAACGTTTCAATGTAAGCTCTTTGGCGATTACATCTGATATTTTTTTACCGCAGATTTCATTTGCAATATAAAATCTGCAACTATCCGGGTTATCTTTGGAATAACCTGTACAGCACCAACCGACTTTTTTCTTAATTAAAGGTTTACCGCATAACGGACAAATAAGGGTGTTACCTGCCATTGCAGAAGTATCACTGTTTTTGATTAACTCTACCCATTTAGCTACAAGCTTTTTGTAATTATTCAAGAAATCATTTCCGTCAGACTTTCCACGGGCAATTTTATCAAGTTCCATTTCCATATCGCCGGTCATATCAACAGACAGCATATCGGGTACCGTCTTTTCAAGTGCATCGATTATATACATTCCTTTTTCTGTTGGCATAATGCCTTTGATCATATTGCCGTTTTTTTGGTTCTACGAGCAATATAGCCTTTTTCATACAGCTCTTTAATGATACCTTGACGTGTTGCGGCAGTTCCCAGTCCACGCTTTTCAAGTTTAATTAAGTTGCGAGTTTGTTCATCTTCTATATTATCACCTGCAAGCTCCATTGCCGTAAGCAGTGTAGCATCGGTATAATACTTCGGTGGCTCATTTTGTCCCTCTTTGACATCGAAACCGATAACTTTATAATCGTTATCCTTAACGATTTCGGGCAACCCGATTACCTTCGGCGTTGCATCAACAGCAAACCAACCGGGACTGATTATATTCGTTCCGGTTGCTGTAAACAGCTGATTATCAATCTGAAATACAGCTTTGACATTTTCTGTGACAGCTTTCGGATAAACAGTACGGATAATTGATAACGCAAGCAAAGTATATGCCTTGCGCTCATTTTCTGACATACCGCTTAAATCATTCGGCACAAGAGCGGTCGGTGTAATAGCGGTGTGCGAATCGACTTTGCTGTCATCATAATGCCGACGTGTACAGGGTGCAAAATTGTCGACAGGAATAGCATATTTAGCAAATTCGGGCATTTCAAACAGTAGCTTTATTATCTTTACCGTTTCATCTTTCATTGCATCTGTTAGATGCTCCGAGCTTGTGCGTGGATATGTTATCAATCTGTTTTCGTACAAGCTCTGAACGAGCTTTGTAAGCATATCAATTGTGAGATCCGTACACTTTGATAAATCAGCAAGCAAATGTGTAGTGTTATATAAAAGCGGAGCGGCTGTCTGCTTTTGCAACACCTCGACTTTAATCGCTTTTGCCGTATTTAATTTAATTTCATCTATAACAGCCTTTGCCGCCGTTTCGGTATCGTACTTATCTGCCGCTTCGGCAGTAAACTTTGCGCCGTCAGTTGCTTCGATATTGGCAACTATTTTATAAAACGGCTTTTTAACATAATTCCTTATTTCCCGTTCACGCTTAACAATCATTGCGAGTGTCGGCATTTTTACACGTCCGCAGGCGAATACATTATCCGTACCACCGAATTTCAATGTAGCCGCAACAGACGTGTTAATACCAACGAGCCAGTCTGTTGCAGACCGTATACGTCCTGCATTTTCAAGCGGCTTCATATCTTTTGCCGGGCGTAACTCTGCAAATGCCTTTCTGATCTTAAAAGGCGTCAAATCTGTTATCCAAACACGTTTATAAGGCACTGTACAATGCAACACTTCATATAAGTACGCAAAAATCAATTCGCCTTCACGGTCTGCATCAGTGGCATTGATTATCAGATCCGCCTTATCAAAGAACTGCTTAACATAATCATAAGCAAGCCTGGAATAATTATTATCTTTTACTCTTGTAATAAAATGTTCGGGTATAATCGGGTAATTATCGAAGCTCCAGAATTTATAACTTTCGTTATAATCTTCAGCCGGAGCTAAACCGCATAAGTGACCGGCACCGTGACAAAGTATAGCTTCCTCGCCGTTTAAATTTAAGCTCCAGTGAGCTATTGAGGGTTCTTTAGGATTCACTGTTTTTTTGTATGCGCCTAAAGCCTCGGCAATTGTCCGACCGAGGCTGTATTTTTCGGCATAGATTACTATCATAATCTTCTCCTTTCAAGTTGTGCTACAGGTAGCACATCTTAATAAACGATATATGCTTTAAGAATGTTGCTGTATACGTTATTGTTGTTTGCGTTTGTTGCCATCCAGTTGTCGGAAGGCTCGAGCATATACGCTTTAAATCCCGACTTAATCAACTGTTTATTAATGGAAATAAACTTATTTGTCGTTACGGGAAAAAAGCATAGATTTACATCTACTTTATTCGGGATAATAACATCGTTGATATAATTCGTTAAAATCGGCATATCCCAATCTGCCGCTGAGCACAGCAAAATGTGTATGTACGCATTATTGTTATACTTAGTGCTGTCATCACAGATGATATAATCAAAAGTTCCGCTTATCTTATTGAAGTCCGAATAGATAACCACATCATCAATGTTCAAACCGTTCTGATTAACTGCATTAATATCAACCGTAAAATAGTTACACAATTCTTCTGTCACTGATGTAATTACGCACACCTTTGCATTTTCATATTTGCGTAAGTAAAACGCAAGGTCAAATGCTGTATATGTGCATCCGCAACGAGAATAATAGCCGAATACCGATATAATAACATTTCCTCTTTGGATTCGTTCATAGCTTTCATCTAATCGCACTGTTTGTCCCGAATAAGAGCTGTCACAAGCACCTTTATAGTTCAAATTCATACTTCCGAAGGAATTGCTGTATTCGCAGAATTGCCGATTAGGATAATGTATTTCGGTATCACAAGGCTTTTCTGACATCAAAATATCAGGCTTATCCGTTTTGGGAAATAAAATAGCATTATCTATAGCGGCAGGATCATAGCCCATAACAATATCATATACGCCTATCGAATATAAAGCAGAGGCGTATTTGTTAAAGCTATCGGTGTTATTGCAAACAAATATAACACGCATATAGCCGTAACGCATTTTTACAATGCTAAGAAAGTCTATCAGCGACACGCCTTTTGACGCAGCATCATCACTGATCAAAATACCGTGAGGACGGTATTTTTCGAATATTTCAGCCGCAGTATTCGGCTTGACAGCAGTATATTTACCCACTGTTACAGTTTGCTCCGATTTTTTTAGAGCCGTTTCAAGAGGACGCACACTGCGTTTTCCCGCAATTATAACGAGGTTCATTTATTCACCGCCTTCTGCTGTATTAGTGTAATTTTCAATTCATCAAGCATTGATGATATAATCTTTAGATTTTCATCTTTAAATGTTTCGTAAGCAAACGAATCAAATATAATCATAAGATAGCTGTTTGTCGAAAGGTAAAGCCTATAAACAAGCCGAGAACGCAGAGCCGGATCTGAAAGAATACCATCAGCCGCCGTGATAACGGCAACTGATGATAATGAATAATAATTCAGAAGGACAGCTCGGTTGTTTATCACATTTCCGTAACAGAAAGTAAAATCACTATCGTAAACGGAAAATGAGCATACAGGGATATGAGCTTTTTTTATATCCGAAAACATCTTATTAAACAGTGCCGAACCTGTCAGTTTATAACTTTTTTCTTCCGATTGCGGTTCTTTGCTTATTATATCCGTTATTGTGCTACAGGTAGCACAATAACGGTCCGGTTTTTTCTGATTTTGTTGCTCAACCTTTCCGGCGGAGTTAACCTTTGTTTTAGGTGCAGAGTATTTCAATTGGAATTTCTTCATGTAACATCTCTCCTAAAATCAGTCTGACAAAGATTATAGATAGAACTGTCTTTTGATATACGCCTGTCAAACGGTATAATCTTTTTACCGCTTACAATCAATCCTGTGCCTTTTTCGCCGGTCTTCAAGTAGCTTGATTGTGACGGAGATAAGTTGAACAGCTCTATCACCTTATCAAGGTCGGTTTTCTTCTGCTGAAGCAAAACAACAAACTCTGAGTTTGACAGCATAAGTCTCGCCTGACCCGATTCAAGCACTTCAGTAATATTTTGAGTTATTCCTGTAGGAATACCGCCGTATTTTCTTATACGTTTGAAAACCTTTTGAAAGAAGTCGGCAGAACGCACTGTTTCTTTGTCGTTGCCATCGTTGAACATTATTGAGAATTCATCGACCCATACCCAAGTCTGAACGCCCTTTGTTCTGTTGTCACGAACACGTTGCCATATATACTCAAGAATAACCTGCAAGCCTACAGGACGCAACTGCTCGCCCATATCGGATATATCAATTGATAACAATTTGTTATCCGTATGAATGTTTGTTTTGCCCGAAAACGTATTAAAACTGCCGTTAACATACAGCTCAATGTCAAGAGCTATCTGATCTGCTTCAGGTAGCTTTTTGTTTATAAGAGCATTATAAAAATCAACAAACGTAGGTATGAATTCCGGATTACCGTTATTAAGCACATAATCAGCGTAAACTTCTTTGACGCAACTGTCGATGATTGACTTATCTGCCGCAGACAGGGGAAAGCCTCGTGCTGTTTCTATGATTGACATAATCAGTTCAGATTTCATTGCAACAGCAGAAGTGCCGTTTTCGCTGATGTTTATATCAGTGTCGAATATGTTAATCTTCGTTTCGGAATCAGCCGATAATTTTAGCGTATCTCCGCCAAACTGTTTGATGATAGGATAGTATTCTCCGTCAGGATCTATAATTATCTTTTCTGACTTCGGGTAGCGTATGATGGTATCTATGATTTCGGATTTACAGTACATAGATTTGCCCGAACCCGATGTACCGAGAATGAAGCCGTTAGCGTTCATTTCTTCTGCTCGATCAAGAACAATGATAGCGTTTGTATGCTTGTTCATACCGTAGCAAAGACCGGTGTCTGAAAAATATGACCGTGCAGAAAATGGTATCAGTATACCTGCGGCATCCGATAACACATAAGTGTTAACGCTGTTTCCGTTGGCGGTATCAAAATGATTTATTCCAAACGGTAAGACGGAATTAAGCGCTTTTTCCTGCTGACGCACCAAACAATCAATAACTACCTGATGTTTTTTACCTTTAGAGCGTATTGCTTCTGTCAGCTCGTCAAGCTCATCTTTTGTAGCCGCAGACAGTGAGATATATACGCCTATCTTGAAAAGCTCACAGTTTGTATCGGAAAGTCGCTCCTGCAAATCCTCAAGCTCACGCTCACGCTCCATCCAATGATATGGCACAAAATTAAGACCTTTTTTATGATTCTTTTCAAGGCGTGCCTGAATTTTGCCTTGATGAGCGTAAATGTTGTCTTTAACCTTATCCTGTGCTTCGGATTTGTCTATATGCCTAATATGCTTTGAAACGGCAACTTTACAATTGTTATCAAGAATATCCCTTATAAACTCGTCGTCTAATGTGCGGTCATATCGAGCCATATACATTATTCTTGTATACGAATTACCGATTTCAATTTCTTTGGGGCGAAAGGCAAACATTGATGGTGCAATATAGTCCTTTATGGATCCGCCACGTGAATATATATCATTCGGCAAAAGAAATTCAGTATTGTCGAATGGGTGATAGTATTCATAAAGGACAGCAAACACATCTTCAGGCATAAGCTGATGCGTTTCACTGCCCATTGCCGCATAGAAATTTTGCAATTCCCGATAGTAACGAAACAGTATGTTTACATTATCTACGGTTTCGTTAGGCGTGTACGACATTGCAATAAGAGTTATTTTCTCACTTGTTGCGTCTTCGGACTTTGTGATATACGTTTCGAGATTTTTATTGTAATCATCCAGTAAATCACCGGAGATTTCTTCATTGTTGCTTATCAGTATATCCCTGAGCTTTGCGGTATTAACAGAGGAATTCATAATAAATTCCTGAAAGTTGATTTCGACCGGAAGTGCATTCAATAAACGCTGATAACGCTGATAGGTTTCTTACTGCTCTTTGTCACGGAGCAAAGAATAATCTATGTTTGAAAATGCGAATATCAATGTAAATGTGTTTGTTCCGGTAAGAAACAGCCCATTATCGTACACTTCATAAAATGGTATTGTATCCTGTGCGGATTTTGGCATAACAATTTGTTTATCATAACCAAACGGCACATTCTTTTTAGCCCAGCCGTTAAATAAATTATCGATTATCGACATCACTGAATACTCCTTTACTGTCAAACGGTCGCTTTTTTGTGGGATTTGAAGCAATAAATTGCAATACAGTCAACCCTTGAATACGGACTACTCCAAGTCCGATGAATAAAACGAGTTCCAAAAATACGACCCACATAATTATATCAATGTTGATTTTCAGCACCAGCCACAGCAAAAGCAACGTGCCGATTGTAGCAGCACATCCTACAATCAGCATTATCACCTGCCCTATTGAAAAGCCCATTACAGTTCCGGGTTCCTGCATAATTTTCTTTGTTACTTTGCATTTTATCATTAAGAACCTCCTGTAAGCTGACGTAATGCAAGCGGTGGCTTTAAGATTAAAAATCCCATAGCAAGCACTACTAAAACTTTCGGTCCGGCCGAAGACAGCCAAACCAAGACGTCCATAGGCGAATCTACACCTACATTATTCATTGTGAGAACTTTGCACCAGTACGATCCTGCAAGATATATTAATCCCATATATACAAGCGAGAGCGCCGAGCTGAGCAAGCCGTCAATAAAGCGCTTAAAATATCCCTTTGTCGCATCACCTAACAGGCATGCAAAAAAAAGCAGGCGATACACTGCAATATAGTGCCAACTCAAAAGTACGGAGCATTAATTTTATCATTATGAGCCCGCATATAATTAATATTGCTAAGGCAACGATTATAATTGGAGCAAGCAATACAATATCCAATAACTGATTAAGCAGTTCGCCGATAATCCATAATCCCGTATCAGTGCTTTTAAGCGTATCAAATGACGGAAAAACTATCATTTCATCAGCACTTGTAAATACACTTGACGCAATATCTGTACAGGTATCGATAAGGGCTATACAAATATCTGTTGATAAATCTACCCATAACTTTGCCAATAAAAGCCCTACAAGAATTTTTATAACACCTTTGTAATTAACTAATTCAAACTGCATAGCAGAATGAATTAAATTAATTCCGAACAGCAGTACAAGTATGCCATATCCGATAGTTTTGAAAAACGGTGCAAATAAATCAACGAAACCCTTAAGATCGAATCCCCAAGGACTATCTATTCCGGCTTTAATGTATATTCCCAGTGTGTTTATAATACCTTGTGTCCAGTCAACAAGACCTTTTACCTAAGCAAAGATACCTACTGCCGAAGCTGCCATATCTTCTTTACCAAGGTCTTCAAGATCTTTTTTCATTTCTTCTTGGTTGTATGCAGGCTTTGTGGTGGTTTCCGTTGTTGTAGTTTCTGCTTTTGCAGAAGTTGCAAATTCAACTTGCTTTTCATTACCTAAGCTGTCAACCGGTCTAGGAGTAACAACTGCTGTTACTCCTCCGGTTGTTACAGCATCCGCACAGGCAGAAAATGATAAACCGAAAATCATTAGCAGACTGCATATAAGAAAGATGCTGATTTTTTTCATATCTACCTCTCTTAGAATAAAGCCTCAATCGCAAATGTTGCCGCAAAGAGCGCACCGCCGATTACCATTAGTGATATGCCACCGTTGCGTTCACGTACATCTTCATTACCAATGCCCTGCGCAATTTTTATCAGTCCGGGTATAGCGGTTAATCCAAGTACAACGATACGTACTACCCAAAAAACCAGTGTTACAAGCGTATCATATGTAGCAGTATCTACAGAAGATGGGGCATTTCCGATGCCGCCTTCGGCAAATGCTGAATACGCAAGTAATACGTTTGAAAGAAGGATTGTGGTTGTGATTGAAATTACCTTTGTTATTTTCCTGAATGCTTTTTTCATAAAAAATCTCCTTATCTGCGAATTATCGCATCTGATATTTTTTTAGCCGTATCTGATACGACTTTTGTTGTAACCACTACTGCACCGGCAACCGGTACAGCCGACGAAGCCGCTGTTGCGGTAGCAGTGGTGGCTGTAGTAGCTGCCTGAGTTGCGCCGGCTGTAGTAGCTTGTGTTGCGGCAGTGGCTGTAACCTGTGTAGCCTGTGCGGCAGCTTGTGAGGTTGTTTGAGCTGTCACACCACTCACATTTGATAATCTGCCGGCGGAAAGATTTTTAGGTGTTATCACTGACTCATCAATCATATCAACACCATCTGCCAAATCGCTGTATAGCTTTTTCTGACCGAGCTTTGTAAGCGATATGCTTGTATTTTCTGAATTGTATTGAATAAGTCCGTCTTTTTCCCATTTGGATATGTTCTCCATAACTTGCAGAGCCGCTTTCTTATCGGGTGAAAGTGTGACTTCTTCAAGATCAAGATTAGAAGCAAATCGGAAAAATTGAAGATCACGATCGGTGCCTTCAAGCGTAACGCCATATCTTACTGTATCGCTTTCTAATCCGTGCTGTATTTCCATTGCACGAATAGCAGAATGTGCCTTGTTAATGTTAGCCGCACTAATAAAGTTAGGATTACTGATATATTCTCTGCCGCTGTCTGTCAGAGTTATATTACCGCTATCAAGATTGACATTAATCAATCCCTGCTTTTCTGCCAGCTCGAGATTGGATATGACAGCTTCTTTAAGTTCTGCGTCAGGGATATTTTCGATAACCTCTTTTGGCAGGATTTCATTGTTATTGAAATAGCTGAGATCTGTTATCTGTCCGGAAAAAGAGAAGGGCAGACCGTTATCTGTAATTGCTTGAGCCTCTGTACTTTTAGCACGCTTAAGCTGCTCAATAAAATCATATATCTGCTTTCCCGTGCGAGCCAGTCCGACAACCTTACTGTTCATTTTTTCGGTGTCGTGCATTATCTCATCTTCTAACATTGGTGCCATAGCTAATTACCTCCTATCATCCTATAAATTCATCGATAGTCGGAATTTCATAGTCGGCTATCAATTCTTCTTCGCCTATTTCGGCAAGCACGTTCTGATGTTCGCTAAGCTGAGCATCTCTAGCGGCTTCTTCAAACTGTCGCTGTAGCTCTGCTTGTTCGACACGTTCTTGTTCCGCCTGTTTCTGATCGGACTGCTCACGCATTGCCTTTTCTTCTGACACTGACTGTTCCATAAGCTGTGCCATTTTTGTTTTTACCTCCTTTAACTTTTGAATTTGTTCATTATCGGAATACATCTCATTTATATCGGTATTGTTTGGTATTCCGCTCGGAAATGAGCTACCGACTTTACTGATAAGCGGATGTGATAATGTGTCAAACTTATATAACCAAAACGGCGGATATTCGTCGAGAAACTCAATCATATATCCGCCGTATTTCTTTTTGATTTTCGGTGAAGCCTTGAACGCTCTTAGCAGTTCAGATGTAGTCAGTAAATCACGACCTTGATAGCTTTCGTTATCTGAACTGCTGCCGCCGCTTGTTGTTCCTTGGCTGTGTCCCCTTGTGTCTATTCGTACAGTAGTCTTGTCGAGCTTTTCTACTATGTACTTTCGGGTTTCTAAATCAGGTGCGCCGAGATAAGTAAACAGTGAGCAGTTACCTATAATACTTTCCCAATTCTCCTTATACAAAGCCTTTAGTTGAGGAAGCGACTGCAAGACAACGCAAACCCTGATGTTGTTTGAACGTATAACGGCAGTGATTTTATCGAAATTCGGTATCCGTCCTATATTTGCAAACTCGTCAAGTTCGACTGACACGAGCAATGGCAATCTGCCGTTATGCTTGAAATTAGCACAGTACATCAGTCGAGAGAAAAGCTGTGAATAGAACATATTGCAAATAGCCTTGTACGTTGTATCAGCAGGAGGAACTATCAGAAATATAGCCGTCTTTTCAACGCCGATGTTATCAAAGTCCATTTCATCAATTACAGTCAGGTCGTTGACATCTTCTACTGCCCATAAGTCAAGACGAGTAGATAACGTTTTAGCTATGCCGCCCATCGTTTCTTCGGGAGTGCCTTTAATACCGTTCCAATTGATCGTAGCAGCATCGTAAGGGTGCTCGATAGCGTGTTTGTTTAGACAACGTGCAAGCTCACATAGTTCATCTATTTTCCCGTTTTTGTATGTGATACTGTTAAGCAGGCGGACTACACGACCAAAGCACTTAATTTCACCTTTGGCTTTCCAAAGATAAACCATAATTGCGGTAAGTAATGATTTTGCCGAACCGGACCAAAAGTCTTCTTTATCATCATCACCTGCTGAAGCGTTGATGAACGTGTTTGCCAATACTACTATGTCCTGTTCCTCGTTGATATAAACAAACGGATTATATGCGTTGGTTTTCTTTATATTGATCAAGTTAAATACTCGCACTTTATATCCGTTTTCCATAAGCAATTTTGCTGTATCACGATATAATTCGCCTTTCGGATCTGTCACTACATAACTGCCGAACATCTGAATGATGTCAGGCTTGATCTTGCGGAATGATTTACCTGCTCCCGGACCGCCTATAACTATTTCATTGAGATTATGCGGCTCGTAGTAGCAACTTTTAGGATTGTTGACCGTTACATAGAACCCGTTTCCGATAGGAATACCTGTTGTGTCACTGTTTTCCTTTTCGTCACGCTTAGTTGCCCAATCGGCACTTCCGGCTTCCACGCCTTTGTAATCATCGTAATTTTTACTGAACAGCATAAGTGCAAGCAGTGACAAAGCAACAACGTAAATATACCAAACAGAACCGTGCATTTGCATTATTGCACCGATGTCAAAAGGTGCTGTAAAAGTTGGATTAGTCCAATATGGCATAGATTTTATCAGCACCGACAAATTTAAATTATCCGATGATATGTTGTTGTCGTATGCGTAGCACTGTAAGCTGTAAATCAGATAAGATATAATCAGGAATGTGATTACACCTATAACGGAGATAAGTATAAGACCGGTCTTTAAGACGGATTTGCTGTTTTTGTGCCGCAATTTGTTTTTATTTGCCATTACGCCCTCCTTTAAATGTGCTACCTATAGCACGTTTTCGAGCAAGCATTCTTACATAATCTCTATCAAATAGTCGCCCTCTTTAAGATGTTCATTTATAGCAAAGCAACAAATAACTTTCGGATCCGAATGTTCCGATTTGATTTTAAGGCAAATCACCTCTCCGGTATCACGATTGGTAAGTCGTAATTGCACTTGAGAACGATATGGTTGATTCTTCTTCATATTTCTCCTCCTTTAATCGCCACCATAAAGGCGGCATAGCTTTTCTGCCGCCCGGTGACAATAAAATATTAAATGCTGCTTAGCGTTTTCTCTTACGCTTTGACAGCGGGAACACAAGCACAACAGCCGCACTCATCATTACCATTGATATGATAATAACTGCCGTCTGCGTAAAGCTGTCCTCGCTTGCACCTGTCGGGGGATTGTCCGGTATCTTGCTGTTGTGCATTTCTGTAACAAGCATTGCACCGTCACGGTCGATCGTAAGCTGCTTATCATCCGGTAAAAGATAGCCGGCAGAAGCAGAATCCTTAACTTCGTGTATGGTATATTCACCGGCTCTTAAATCGTTGATACGGATTATACCGTTCTTGTCGGTTGTGTATGTTTTCTTGAAAGTCTGACCTGTGTATGTCTTTCCGGTTACTTCAAAATGTATTCCTTCGACCTTGTTGTCGTATGAAGTCTTTACAATCTTGATTTCGCCCTTTTGAGGTGAGTTGATAAACGTACCCTTGCCAAGCTCATCGTTGGAAACTTCTACGGTTTCGCCGTCATTTACAATCTCGAAATAGTAGAAATTCACATCACGGACGAAATATTCGGGAGCCTTTGTTTCCTGCAGATAATACTTGCCGTAACGAAGTCCGTCATAGCGATATACACCTGTTTCAACTTCTGTCATTTTGCCGATTATCGTTGTTTTATCTTCAGCAAAAATAGTAAACTCCGCACCCGACAGCTTGTTATCGGGATAGTCCTCATCGACCTTTGTCAATGTTACATTTCCTACAATAACCTTATTGAAAAACTCTGCACTTGCAGTTGCGTCCTTAGTTACCGTGATTGTCTTGACCTGTGTCTTAGGCAGATAACCTTCTGCATTGTTGATTTCGGTTATCGTGTACTTGCCGGTCGGCAGTTCTGTAAGTTCAAACTTGCCGTTTGTCAGCATAAAACGTGCTTCTGCTGTCTGACTGCCGTTATATACATACTTGCCGTTCTTCGATACAGCCTTTAAATATGCACCGTCAGCGTTCTTTACAGTGAAGTATACATTCTTTTCAAGCTCTGCCTTCTGAGTTGTTGTCAGCCCGTTGGGATTTGTCCATTTCTTTATGATACTTGCGTTGCCTGTGTCACGCTCGTTTACAAACGTTGCCGTTGCTGTCTGATTTCTTACTACAGTTATCTTCACGGGATTTTCCGTCTTGATTGTGTAGTCAAGAAGTGTGCTATACTCTGTAATCGTATAGTCACCGGTAGGCAGTTCTGCGATTGTAAATGTGCTATTTTTCAGAACGTATCTGAATTCTGTTGTGCTTTCGCCGTTATATGTGTATACGCCGTCTGCACCTGTAGCTGTGATGTACTTGCCGTTGCTGTCCTTTACAGTGAAATACAGGCTCTTTTCAAGCTCTGCCTTCATCTGTGCGATTTCATCGGCTGTCATATCTGCTGTACTATTGTCAAGTTTCCAATCTTTGGTTACAGCACCGTGACCGTAAGGATATTCGTTGAAGTCGGATTTTCCGATTTCATTGCTAACCGATACAGTAGCGTTTGCTGTTTTAAGTGTTACCGGGTGTACGTCTGTGTCAAGATAGTAGCCTTCGGGAGCTGTAAGCTCCTTGACATAGTAAGTTGTACCTGTTGCACTGCTTATAGGTAAGTTGTTGCAAGTGTACACTCCTGTAGCTGTTTCGATAATTTCTGCATTTACAAGTGTGCTGTCAGTGTCCGACTTATACGCCTTTGCTACTGTCTTGCAAGTGCTGTCGGTATAGATACCGAATGTAGCACCTGTTACCTTTTCGCCGGTCTTTGCGTCAATCTTGTTGATAACAATGTGACCGAAAGGCTTATTTTCAAACGTTGCAGTAGTAGTTGCATTGCTCTTTACTTCAATCGTCTGATTTGCAGGCGTGATATATCCGACTGTCTTGCCGTCCTTTACTTCCTTTACGGTATAAGTACCGATAAGGAGGTTTGATATATTGATTTCGCCCTTTGCGTCTGTTGTGTATGTCTTGGTTGCTACGGGTGTGCCGTTAAGAGCCGTGCCGGAAACCTCAAACTTCCAACCGGAAAGAACACCGTCCGCACTTCTCTTGACTATCTTTATACTGCCCTTCTGCGGAGCATTGGGGAACTTGTCGTTGCCGTTGATTGACACATCGACAACCTTGCCTGCGTCAGAAATTGTGAACTGATAGAATGTGTTGTCGATATTGTAATACTTCGGTGCTTTTGTTTCCTTGAGGTAGTATGTGCCTGCCGGGATTTCGTCAAGCTGATATGTACCCTTTGATGTTTCTGCGAGTTTGCCGTATACAGTAGCCTTATCAGACTGATATACTGTAAACTCGGCGCCGCTCAGAAGTACATCGGGATGATCTGCGTCAACCTTTGTCGTTCTGACCGAGCCTAAAGGCGTTTCATAGAATTTCGATGTAGCGTTGTTTGAAACTGCTACGGTTGAATTTGCCGTTTTAAGCGTTACCGGGTGTACGTCTGCGTCAATAGCGTAATGGTCGGGAGCTGTAAGCTCCTTTACATAATACGTTGTACCGTCCTTGCTCTCAATCGGCAGGAAGTTGCAAGTGTACTTGCCTGTCGCACTTTCTGTGATTACAGCGTCTGTCAGAGTATCATCTGTAGCCGATGTATATGCCTGTGCAGGAATTTCACATTCAGCGTCTGTGTAAATGCCGAATGTCGCACCACTCAGAGCAGTGCCTTTTACGCTGTCAACCTTGTTGATAACGATATTCGCATACGGCTTGTTCTCGAAGTTGACAGTTGTTACAGTATCGGTCTTAACCTCAAGGTCTTTGCTGTTCTCGGTAATGTAACCGACTGTCTTTCCTGTCTTGACCTCTGTAACCTTGTAATCACCGATACGGATATTACTGATTGTGATTGTACCCTTTGCATCGGTAGTAAAGGTCTTGTCATAACTCTGTCCGGTCTTGGCTGTGCCGGTTACTCTGAACTGCCAGCCGGAAAGTACACCGTCAGCACTATGCTTTACAATACTTATCGTACCCGTCATTGCCTTGTTGGTGAATACCTTTTTAACCGAGCCAGCAGGAGTGATAGTGAAAGTCACGGGGTCGATTGAGAAGCTGTAACCTGTTGTGCCGGAAACCTCATAAACTGTGTATTCTTCTCTTGCGGGAAGCTCATTTGCAATAAAGTTATATGTGGCTTTGTTCAGCTTTAATTCTGTACCGGTATTGTTCTCGCCTTTATAAGTATAACTGCCGTTTGAGCCTGTAAAGGTGAGATATTTGCCGTTGTGCTTGATTTTAAAAGCAACCTCGGCAAGTTTGTCATCGGGGATATTTTCAATAGCACCGTTTTCATTTAAAAACTGCTTGTCAATCTGCACAGAGCCTGTCTTAAGCTGATTGTCAAGCTCAATGTCATCAAGGTCGATTACGGTGTTTGGATCACCATTGCCCAGGTCAATACGCTGGTCCCGGTTATCAACATCGTAATCCGTACCGCTGTACGTTTCAATGACAGCTAAGTAATATGGAGCGGTGTTAGTGCCGAACGATATAGTCATTTCGCCGTTTTCATTCAGCTTGAGATTTGTTGCTGATGTTTTGGTTGACGAAAGCCCTTTGTATGTGTAATTACCGTTTGAACCCGTAAATTCTACATAGTAGCCTGCAGGCGGATTCGAGGAAACACTTCCGCCGAAGCCTAGCACCTGCAGATTTACAGTAACTTTAGCATACTGTTCTTTGAGCTGTGCTTCTGTCAGATTGTTCTCATCGGAGAAATGCTTTCTTATCACAACAACTGGCGTTGATTTATTCGTAAAGGATATTGACTTTATTTCGCCCTTGTTGGCGATCGTGACTGTCTTTGTCTGCGTTTTCGGATTGTAACCGCTTGCGTTATTAATCTCTGTTACAGTGTATGTTCCCATAGGGAGCTTGCTTACATTAAACTTACTGCCGCTGAGTTTCATATTATTTGCGGAAGTCTGAGTGCCGGCATAAACATACGCTCCTGCCGAGCCTGTAACCTTGATATACTTACCATTAGCGTCCTTGACAGTAAAGTAAACGTTTTTCTCAAGATTTGCTTTTTCTGAAGCTGACAGTGTTGTATCGGACAGCCATACCTTCTTTATCTGAGCCGTACCGCTGTCCTCGCTATTTACGAAAGACACGGACGATGTTTTATCTCTTGAGATGGTAATTGTCTGAGATGCTCTGTTGACAGAATAACCATCCGGTGAGCCGTACTCATATACGGTATACTTGCCTGTAGGCAGGTCAGAAACTGTGAAAGTACCTGTACCGGGATTAACATACAGCGATGTAGCTTTAGTCGATGTTCCTGTAAACGTATATGAGCCGCTGTACTTCGTACCGTTGACAGTTATATATTTTCCGTCAGCGTTTTTGATGCGGAAATATATCTGCTTATTTCTTTCAACGTTGTTGCTTGCGGCTATGGCGTTACCGTTGGTATCAATCCAGGTCTTTATAACCTTGCCCGTACCGGTATTTCTCGTGTTTTTGAAAGTAACTGTTCCTGTGCCGCCTGCTGTTACTGTTACCGTCTTGCTGACACCGCCTGTACGGGTGTAATAGGGTATCGAGCCGTCTGAATTCTTTCCGTGTTCTGTAACGGTATACGTTCCTGCAGGTAACGATTTTACTAAAAAAGTGTTACTTGAGTTTAATTTGAACTGGCTCACGGAACCGCTTGTAGAGTAGGTATACGAGCCTGCCTTGCCAGTAGCCTTCACGGCCAAACCCGAACTATTCTTTATAGTGAAATAGATGTCGCTGTTATCGGCTTTCGTGCTTGAAGTATCGTGATTGTGTTCCCAAACTTTCTTGATCTGAGCTGTGCCTGTGCTTTCGGTCTTAAAGTTTGCGTAGAACTGCACAGGGTCATCAATACCCGCCGCCATAGTCTGAGAGCCATTGCCCGATTTCCATATAACGAGCTGATCTCCGCTTGTGCGGTTAGCTTTATATGTACAAGCCTTTGTACCGCTAATTTTGGTTGTTGTACTGAAGGTGTACTTATTACCACTCTTTGTAACAGTAACTCCCGAAATATTGAAAGCACTTGCAGGCATATTACTGTTATTTTCATCAGTTAGCGTAATGGAATATTTCTTAGTTGATGAATTATATTTCATTGTATGAGTAGGAGCAGTAGCTTTCGCTCTTCCGGTAAAACTCGGTACAAGTGAATACGCTTTCATCTTGTTCAGGATATATTCATAGCACTTTTCGGCAGGTCTGCCCTTTAACTGGTCGTAATAAGCTGTTTTAGGTGTATTAGGAATAATTGAATTAACAGCCAGGTCACTTTTACCGTATCCTGTACGCAGATCTTGCTGAATTTCCCACGATACTGCCTGTGTAGCGAACCAAAAGTCATCAAGATTTGTATTTGCTACAGGTGATGATTTTGTATCGCTGTTAAAACCGCATAAAAGAGCGATTTTTAAATCTCTGCGGATTGCATAGGGAAGATTCATTAAATAGGTATTATTGTTACCTTCACCTACATAAGAACTTCCTGTGTTATATGCAACACCGGCTTCAATACATATAGCGGGCTGAATAATGCCGTTCTTACTTACGCCTAACTTTGCGTGAGTAGAAGCATAACGAGTTGCTTTTCCTATGCTACCGTCCGACTTATAGTAGATGTAGTCGTAATTGTACTTATCGGCGTAAGTCTTACCGTCAGAACCGACAAAATCACCTATCATTGCGGCATACACGGTATCGCCCTTACCCCATTCAGCCGCTAATGTCTGAATAGGAAGTGCTACCAACATCATAATGCTTGCCAAAAGCAAGCTTGTCAGCTTTTTGAATTTGTTTTTCATACTGATTTCCTTTCTTGATTTGTATTTGTATATATAAAAAAGCAGTCCTACGGGTGCGGACTGCTTTGAATTTTTGCTTTCAGAAAAAGAAAAAGAGCTTTGAATTTTATACTCTCAAAGCTCTTACATATTCAATTGTTCACAAATACGAAATGCGTTTAAATTTATGAATAAACTACATCAGCAGTTTAACCTCTTAAAAAGTATATAGCATATGCTTTTGTCAGCTTTCCGTTTTCATCTCGTACATCCAAATCTTCAGATATGTCCTGAATGTACACTTTGAAATAGTCGCCTTTTTTCATAAACCCTTTTATGTTGTCCTTTGCAAAGCTCTCAATATCTCTTTTAATTACATTGGGGTGCAAATCGTAAGAGATAACAAGAGGTGTAAACCACGTGCTACCTTCGGGAGTCCAGGTTGGATCTTCAAGGTTTTTTAATCCGTAATTGTTTACAGCGTCATTAACTATAACCTGTTTTATTGCTTCAAGGTCAAACGGATACTCATATATGGACTTCGGCTTGCTTTCCTGCTTCTTCGTTGTTGTCTGTGAAGGCTTAGGTGCTTCAGCTTTCTTTGTGGTTGTTGTAGTCTGTATAACAATCTTGCTGTCGCTCAGATAGTCACCGTGTATAAAGCTACCGTCAGAAAGTTTGAAGTAGCCTGTGTCGGTCTTGGCTGTCACTGTCACCTTGTCGTTCACGCTGTACAGCTTGACGGTTTCTGCGCCGAGTACAGCTTTCTTACGGCTGTAGCAGTCTGTGTTGACGTACTTTGTACCGCTTGCTTTTGTTTCTGTCCATTCGGGTGCAGGCTTTGTTGTGGCGGCGGTTGTTGTCGTTGCCGGCTTTGGCTTTGCCGTAGTGACTGCTGTAGCTGCTGCTGTCGTTTCCACCTTTTTTGTTTCCTGTGGCTTTGTGGTGGTCACTGCTGTGGTAGCTGTGGTCTGAGCAGTAGTTGTTTCTGCTTTCGGCTCGTCAATCCTATCCATCACTGTTCCCGTTACTGCCGGAGCGGTAGTTGTGGTAACTGCCGTTTCGGGTGCAGAGGACGTTACGTTACTATTTGCATTGCCTGCCGTGCAAGCACTGGTCAGTATTACGCTGATAAGGGTTATTGTTGCGAGTATGGTGTGGGTACGTTTACGTTTCATTTTGGGGTCCTCCTTTGTGGGATTGGTAAATTGCTCTTAACTGTTTAAGATAGCTTTTATCTGTTCTTCTGAAAGTCCGCTCTTTCTCATCTTGGCGAGGATTTCAGCTTCTTTTCTTCTTTCGCCTTCAGCTCTGCCTTCGGCTCTTGCGTGTGCCTTTTCGGTTGCTTCGATATGCAGAGCCTTTTCACGCATTTCAGAAAGTTCGATTGCTTTTTCTACATCGCTCATCTTTTTGTATATGACCTTAGTCTTACCGATGATAGCTATCCGATTTCCTTCATCATCGGTATACGTTATCATTTTCTCGTCTGTCATTGCTTACTTGCCGAGTGCCTGCTTTATCTGCTCTTCAGATAAGCCCATAGCTTTGAGATTAGCAAGGATTTCTGCACGTTCTGCAGCTCTTCCCTCGGCTCTTCCCTCGGCTCTTGCGTGTGCCTTTTCGGTTGCTTCGATATGCAGAGCCTTTTCACGCATTTCCGCAAGCTCTCTTGTCTTTTCGTCCGCACTCATCTTATGCAGTACAACTACTGCGTCCTGTATCTGCTTTACGCCTGTCTGCTGTAACATATCAAGTTCATCCTCCGTTTCCGCATTGATAAGTCTGAGCCATAGCTCCTGCTTGTTGTTCTTGTCGATATTCTTGCCTATTTTCTTCAGCTCGAAGTAATGAGCCGTGAATTTATCCGTAAGCTGTTCGTTTCTGCTGTCCTCTCTCATTGAGAACGATGAATGATATTCTTCGCAGTCAAAGAGATTGAAGTTGATGATATTTATCGAAATGCACTGGTTCAGCGAGCCGTACACCTCTCCGCTTTTAAGCTGACCGCTGTACAGCTTAGACAGGTAGTAGAGCGAACGGTCCTTGTAATCGCCCTCGTCTTTAATCTGCATTTCAACGTTTATCAGTCTGCCATTGGCTTTCATACGAATATCCATACGGCTGTATTTCTCGGTTATGCTGTCCGGCATTATCTCGGAATTGAGTACAACGAGGTTTTCTATCGAATCATACGGTATACCGAGCGTATCCGATAAGTAAGCCTGTAGTAAATGCTGATTTCCCTCGTCCGTAAACAACTTCTTGAATATTATATCCAGCTTTGCCTTTACTATATTTCTTGCCATTTGTGCATCTCCTTTCGATTCGGTACTATTTCCTCAAGTATATTGTAACATAAAAACGGACAAAAGTCCAGCGAAACACAGCAAAAATATATACAAAATATAGTATTGTTTTTTGTTCGTTTCGCCGATTTTTACAAACTTGTTACATTGTGCTACAGGTAGCACAAAAAAGAAATGCTGATTAACTTTCAGAAAAGAAAAAAGCGGCTGATTTCAGTCGCTCATATCCATATTCAATTAAAGTGTCGGGTACATATCATCTTTCTGAGAATTGCTTTTCGTATCAGGATAGAGTTTAGCATTCAGTTCATCTATCTGCCGAGCTTGCTTCCGAACTACTTTTTTAAGTTCAAGATTTGCTTCTTTTAACTCATTCAGCTTTTGAACCTGAATGTCTAAATCCATTTTTTCTTTGATATACGGATTGCCTGTTGCAAGCATTTTGATCTCCGCATAAGAAAGTGCAGTTTCGTCTATATCGTCAGCAGATCTTACCGGTGATTTACTTGTCATAATCTGACTGGCAAATTTTTGTTTGCCTTCAACGAGCTGATAAAGGTAAGCGTCAAAGGTTTGCTCTGTAACATACCTGTAGATTTCAACTTCAGGATTAGAGTTGCCCTGACGAATAATTCTTCCTGCTCGTTGTTCAAGATCTGACGGTCGCCACGGACAATCTATATCATGCAGAGCGATAAGCCTATCCTGAACATTCGTGCCGGCTCCCATCTTTTGAGTTGAACCGAGAAGCACTCTGACTTCGCCTTTGCGTGTCTTTTGGAATAACTCCTTTTTCTTAACATCGGTGTCTGCTTCGTGGATAAAGCGGACTTCACTTTCGGGAATGCCTCGCTCAATCAACTTCTTTCTGATGTCGTTATACACCGAAAAAGTGCCGTCGTTCTTTGGAGTAGATAGGTCGCAGAACACAAGCTGCGCTGATTTCTTGTCGGCTGTTTCTTCCCATATGCGATAGATGTTATCAATACAAGCGTTGATTTTACTGCCCTCAAAGTCGGGAAGCATCTCATTCAGCATACGCTGATCAAGCGCAAGTTTTCTGCCGTCATTTGTTATTTTCAGCATATTGTCTACACTGGCATCAACGTTTCCTTTTCGCACGAGCTCAGCACGTTCGGCGAGCTTTGCGACCATATCTTTTTGTATTTCTGACGGTTTTACAGCAACGTTATGAAAATTTGCTTTAGGAACCGGAAGCTCCAACATATCGGCTGTACGTATATCGGCAACTTCTTTAAACATTGACATAAGCTCCGGCAAATTAAAGAACTTAGCAAATCTTGTCTTTGCCCTGTAACCTGTACCCTCAGGCGTAAGCTCTATTGCGGTAACGGTTTCGCCAAAAGTAGAAGCCCAGGCATCAAAATGCTGTAGTTCGTTCTTTGCAAGGGTGTCATATTGTAAGTAACGTTGAATGGTGTATAATTCCACCATACTGTTTGAAATCGGAGTACCGGTCGCAAATACGGTTCCTCGACCGCCTGTAAGTTCATCAAGGTATCGGCACTTCATAAAGAGGTCGGAAGATTTTTGTGCTTCTGTTTGTGCAATACCGCCGACATTTCGCATTTTTGTGTAAAGGTAGAGGTTCTTGTAATAATGACTTTCGTCAATAAAAAGCCTGTCGACACCTAACTCCTCAAAAGTAACTACATCATCCTTGCGTGACTGATCGTTAAGCTTTTCAATTTTCTGACGAATAGCTTTTTTCGCTTTCTCAAGCTGTTTTATCGAGAAATTTTCTCCTCGATTGCGTTTTAATTCGGCAATGCCGTTTGTGATTTCGTTTTCCTGCTGTTCGAGAGAAGCTCTTTGACGCTCAATGCTCATCGGTATTTTTTCAAATTGTGAATGACCGATAATTACAGCGTCATAATCTCCTGTAGCAATACGACCACAGAACCTCTTACGATTTTTAGTTTCGAAGTCTTTTTTTGTTGCCACTAAAATATTCGCAGAAGGGTAAAGCTGCAAGAACTCGGCAGCCCATTGCTCGGTGAGGTGGTTCGGAACTACGAACAGCGACTTGTTGCAAAGTCCTAACCGCTTTGATTCCATAGCTGCGGCTACCATTTCAAAAGTCTTGCCTGCGCCGACTGCGTGTGCAAGAAGTGTGTTTCCACCATATAGAATGTGTGCGACAGCGTTTCTTTGGTGTTCTCTGAGCGTAATCTCAGGGTTCATTCCGCTGAATACAATGTGACTGCCGTCATATTCACGAGGACGAATTGAATTGAACCTTTCGTTATATAACTTGCAAAGCCGTTCTCTGCGTTGCGGATCTGACCAGACCCATTCCTGAAAGCCTTGCTTTATAAGCTCCTGCTTTGATTGAGCAATAGCCGTTTCTTTTTTGTTAAGCACCGGTTTTCTGCTTCCGTCAATATCTTCAACATAATCGAATATACGTACATCCTTTAAGTTCAATGTTTCTTCTATGATCTTGTACGCATTGATTCGAGATGAACCGTATGTGTTATAAGCCTTAACATTACTTCTGTCGTATGATTTCCCGTCAATGCTCCATTCACCTGTGTGCTGTGAATAGTGTACAACTATACTGCTTTTGACATAAGCCGGTGTATTTAAAAATTCGTGAACGAATTGCTGTACAACATCAATCGGTAACCAAGTCGAGCCTAACCGTACAGATATTTCGCTCGCTGTCAAGTCTTCAGGCTGAACCTTTCCTAACGCTTCAATATTAATGTTGAATGAAGAATCGGCTTCTGCAAACTTTTTGGCGATTGCAAGCTTTTCTCTGACATTGCCGGACAAATATTCATCTGCCATGAAATACTTAACTTGATTATCGTCATTTCCGTTATAAAGAGGGTTTAAAAAAATTACGCCTTTTAGATCGTTGAAAATCTCATCTTCCTCTTTTCCGGTCAGACGTTTCATGTATTCCATATCAATTATAGCTTTTTCGCCGATAGACACAGCGAGTGCTTCGCTTGCCGTATCGACCTGTGTAACAGGCTTATGCGGCATTATCGTTCTCTTAAAGAATATATCCGCTTTACGTTCAAAATCACCTTCATTGCCGATTATCTCAAGGGCAGATAAAAGTGCAAAAGAACTGTCATCGCCAAAAGCAGATTTGTTAGCTCTGCTGTTGATATGACCGTATTTTTTAACGTAAGTGTCGTAAACCGCATTAAGTTTTGCCTGTTCTGCCTTTATCTCTTCATCGGGATAGTCTTCTGATTGTAGTTCTATCAGATTGCGAACGCAATCTCTTATTCCGATCATACCCTTAATTCGGTTTTCAGCAGTTGCCGATACCTCTATAGGCGACATACGGGAATTTTCACGGAAATAGATTTTATCGTCCACTACCGTGTAAGAAAAATTTCTTACCGTAGGGTTGGCAGGAATCGAATTATCTTCTTCCTCAAGCTCATCGGTTACCTCATATTCGGAAATCTCTCCGTGTATATTTGCTACCGCTTCCGATAACAATTCTGAAAGATCGGCATTTTCAAACGGCACGCAGGTTACTTCTTCGCCAAAGCGACCGCTTACGGTTTTCATCTCGCCGAGTATCATTTCCGGATTCTGTACAAAATATGAGTTCATTGTGATACCGTTTTCGTCAGTGTCAAGATGAACCCAATCCCGTTCAATATCAACGAGCCTGTCACGCTTTTGCAGGAATAAAATATCTGACACAACCTCTGTACCTGCATTACCCTTAAAGGTATTATTCGGCAGTCTGATTGCGCCGAGGAGTTCTGCCCTTTGTGCTATATATTTTCTGACAGATGAATTTGTCTTCTCCATCGTGCCTTTACTTGTAACAAGAGCCATAATACCGCCGGGACGTAACTTATCCAAAGACTTTGCAAAGAAATAGTCGTGGATAAGGAAATTATACTTATCGTATCTCTTATCAAGCACCTTGAAATCACCGAACGGAACATTGCCGATAACTCCGTCAAAGAAGCTGTCCGGCACATTCACTTCTTCAAATCCCTGTGCCGCTATTGAAGATTTCTGATAAAGCTGCTGTGCAATGCCTGCCGAGATTGTATCAATCTCAACGCCGTAAATCTTTGTGCTTTTCATTGACTTTGGCAGCATACCGATGAAGTTACCGATACCGCAGGACGGTTCAAGCAGGTTGCCCTCCTTAAATCCCATCTGTTCCATTGCCTTGTATATGGCATTGATTACATCGGGAGGGGTGTAAAAGGCGGTCAGTGTACTTTCTCTTGCGGCGGCATATTCTTCGGGTGAGAGTATAGTATAAAGCTCCGCAAACTCATTTGCCCACGCTGAATTATTCTCGTCAAAGGCTTCGGGCAAACCGCCCCAGCCGACATATTTAGACAGGACGAGTTGTTCCTCGGGTGTGGCAAATCTGTTTTCAAACTCACATTCTTTGAGTACCTTTATTGCTTCTGCATTTCTACGAAAGCGTTCTTTCTTGCCTACTTGTTCAACGGGATTGGAACGCAAATCAAAGTTATTTCGCTCTGACATCGGAACATCGGGGTGCAAGTCAAAGCTCTTTACCTTTGACTTTTTCCTCTGTTCCCAAGCAGGAGCAACCGGTTTTTGTTCTTTGTCGGATATATCATCGTGGATTTCGATATTCGTGACTGTCGTATTGGTTTTACCGACATTTTCGATGAGTGCTTCCATTGTGGCGGAAGAGCAGTCGGAAAAATCCGGTGTTGTATGAAATTCTTTTTCTGCTTCTTCAAACCATTCTGTGCCTACATCTAAAAGAGTTTGATTTGCAATACTGCCGAGATAATCGAAGAAGTCATCTGCCGACTTGTGGCTTTGTGCCGCTTCTCTGATTTCATCAAAAGAGAGTGTATTCGTAACATACTGACCGCCGGCATTGCTATCGGGGTTGAAGTACATCCAAGTAACGCTTTCTTGTTCTCGGTCAATAAAAAAAGCATCTTCATATTCTGCTTCGGGTTCGGCTTTAGCATTAATTATTTCGGTACTTTCTTCAGGTAATGAAGTTACCTTCAAATGCTCATTTAGCGAGTTTTCTTTGATTTTTTGGTCGAATTCGGCTCTGTCATATTCTTTGTTGAAAAAAGGAGCGTTAGTATCACTGAGCATAACCCGTTGATCGTCTATTGCTGTAATACTGTATTCGGACGCTCCGATGAAAACGGTATCGCCAATTGTATACCGATACTTTGTATTATCGTTATCGGCAATTATCGCATTGTCGATTTCACGCTGAACTTCAAGTAAAGGAACGTATCCCTGCAATGACTTTAAGCTGCGGAAGAAGCTGATCACACCACCGTATCCGTCGCCTATATCCTGCCTTTCCGTTATGCTTTTGCCGTTTGGCATATTAACGGTGAATTTAGTTTTATCATATCCCAGGTAATTGTAATAACTCTCTTCGTCCTGTGCTTTCCACTCTTCGGCAGAGCCGTATTTCTCAATACCTATTTGCCAACCGTCTTGCTTTTCTCTGTCGGCTTGTTCCATAATTCGATCGAACTCTGCGACTGAATAGGTTTTGCCATCCTCAAAAGCGTTACTTTCGCTCCAGTTACAAGTAATCGTCACTGTATCTTTTGATAAAGTAGCATTACTGTTATCTTCCGGAGAAACAGAAAAAGCAGAGGCTTTTGTAACCTCTGCTTCATATTCTGCTATGAAAGCCGTTTGTTCATTGATTGACGGTAACGGCTTAATGTTGCTTAAACGCTCATTATTATCTGCTGAGTAACTATCTCTTGAACTTCGTGCCTGAGATTGTTCATCAGCTGAACCCATTTCATCATATCTTTCGCTTTCAGCTCTTCTGTCAGCCCCTGTTTTACCGACATCTCTTTGATCAGCTCGTCCTCCAGTTTGAGCGCTCTCTGTTCCGTTTCTGCGAGGTACTGTGTTAACTGACAACTCGTCATCAGATTGTAGTACATTATCTTGTGGTGCTGCTTCAGATATTCCTTTTTCATCTGTGCCCATTTGCCGAGTGTTACCTCCTGCTGTTCCGGTAATGAAAGATCCGGAATCAGATAGTCGCCCTGCATTGTGTAAGTGATTTCTTTCATAATTAGAACTCCTTTCGCTATTATAGCTTATATTGTTGTCAGGCATTATCGCCTGTTGATTTTCCTTTTCAATTGCACGAACCGTTTTTGCGACTACACCGAGTCCCATTTTGGCTATATCGCTTGTGGCATATCCGATAGAGTTCAACAATTCATGTGTGCTGAAATATTCTATACCCTCAAAATCGGATTCGGTTAACCCACTGTCTGCTCCAAGACGTTCGGAAATCATATACACTACGCTGTTTTTTACAAGTCGTTTGTATATTTCTTCAGCTTCATCAGTACTTATATAGTCTATTTCACTGCCTGTTCCGTTTCTGATAAAATTATAGATATAGTCATCTATGTTGTCATCCACTGCATTAGATACGCTTTCTTTAATTACGCTTTCAAGACTATCCAAGTCGCTTAATGTGCCAAATGTATTTTTTAATGCTTCCGTAACATCGCTTTGATATTCGTCAGACATTTTCCATACCGGAACTTCTCTTGACCGTTTTGTTCCGTGTGTATCGGTGATGTCAAAGTAGTATTTAAGTCTTTGGCTTTTGCCCGAAGAATCCTCAAATACTGCGATGCCTTTTGCACCTGTGTTGACCCATCTGCCGAATGCTGTGTTCCAACGTTCGATTTCTAATACCGCCGTTGCGTCCGGACGCTGAGCAAACAGTAACAGCTGTTCGTCAAAACGTAACTTGTAATTTCTGCAAGCAGTTCTTAAGAACGATTGCCACGCTCGAGCGTCTTTCGTCACATCGACAATGATTTGATCGTACAAATCATTTATCAGTTCGTACTTCCTTGCCATATCTATACCTCCGTTTTTTCTGCGGCTCACTTCTTAGTAAGCCGTCATCATTTTATATAAAAAGTCGGAGAATAGATTTCGCCGACTTTATTATAACACTTTTCGTTGCGTTTGTCTATCATTATAACATTAAATATTAAACAAATTAAAACTGGATTTTTTGTTGCTTCTGCTATTTTTCTTTTCTGAGTTGTTTCAGTAGTTGATCAATTTCCGTTTCGTTTTTCCTAAGGAAAACTATATTATACTTATCGCCTTTTTTAAAATAGGCAAACTGTATACCGGATCGCTTTATGTTGTCAAGCAATTCGGGGGCAACCATTCTATATTTAGGTTTCTCACCGTTTACTGCGGCTAAACGTTTTATTTCTTTGTTTAGTCTGTTATTTCGTTCATACTCTGTTTCCTGCTTGCTCTCATCCGCAGGGTAGAGAATTTTTGTAATGAGTTCTTTGGTGTCCGGCATAAACGCAACATTATATTTCCCGTCGTCCTTAGGAAAAGCCGCAAGCTCGATTTCATTCAATTTTAAAAGCTCGAGCTGAATTTTTGTAACGATCATATAGCTGAGCTTTGTATTTGAAGAAGCGGCGAGATCTTTTAATCGTTTGTATTTTTGTGAATTGATCAACTTATCTGACTGCTGTTCAACTTGCTTGCTGTCATAACCGAGAGCTTTGCAGATTATCTCTTTATTATTTTCTTTGACTGTAATAACCGCTGTCTTGGTTTCTAAATTCACATTTGCACTGTAGAAAATCGGAAGAACAATAATTTTTCCAAGCTGATCTGCCGGAATTTTAACAGCAAAATTGTTGCCCTGGGCTGATATTAGATCTCCGTATCTGATGTTCTCGCACCAATATTTAGTTCTGATTATATTTGTATCATCTGTAGTCCTATTGGATAACCGGTAGCTTTTATGTTCTCTGTACTTTTTTCTATTCGGACTTATGAAAAGTGCACACAGTATTGTAAATAATATTGATTTCCGAGTTCCTGTCGGAAATCGACTCGTGTGATAGTTTGTCCTATACTGTTTTGTCAAACATCTGTAATTATTTGCGTACCTGTTGTCCTGAGAAAATGACCAGGATTCAAACCTTTGCCATTCGTTAATATTTTTTCTTGCGCAGGTTTTCTTCGATTGCAAATTTAAATTGCTTGTATTTGTATCAGCAAGATTTGTTGAATATCCCATTGCCTTTTCAAGCTCGGCTTTGGTATATTGACTTCCGAACTGTTTTGCTAAAGTATCAACACGGATTGCTTTCTTCTCACCGATTTTATGAACGGTGATGTGTTTTTCGTATCGGACCTCGTAGTTTTTATTTTTGAGAAATGATATAAATTCACTTTTGCTTTTACAACTTTCTTTTGCTTCATCAAGATCACTCAGCAACTGAATTTTCCATGATTTATGTTTCAATGCCAACTGCATTGTCGTTTGATCTATCGGTTTGAATTCAGATTGAGTGCTTATAACAGATACTCCGTATTTGCGACACAGTTTATCGCTTATATCTCTGTTGTTTTTCATTGATTCTTTATTATCGTAAAACTTTTTTCCTGTAATCATATTGCAGGAATTTACGATTATGTGATTATGTAAATGCTCTTTGTCAATGTGAGTGCTAACAACTACTTGATAATTCGGGAAACACTGCTTCACATATTCCACGCCGAAACGATGAACAGTTTCCGGCGTAATATTATCGTTCGGAGAAAAAGACTGAATAAAATGATGAGCAATAATTCCTTTATTCTGATTAAAAGCTAAACGCAATAATCTGAATTGTTCAAGAGTATTTGAATTACTTCCCGAACAATTTATTCTTGAAACCTCGTATATTTTTGCAGGATTTGTTATGTAAGCAAGTGCTTCCGTCAAACCTGCTACGGTTTTGATTTTGTTTTCTGCAGATTGATTAACCGCCATCGCTTTTTTCACTTTCTTCACTTTCGTGTTCTGCTTTGGTGACGGCAAGTAGCAGATCTTTGAGCAGTTTCATTATTTCGTTTTGATAATCTGTGATTCTCTTTAAGTAGTAATTTGGCAATTCACTTTCATTTTTTCTGCTTGTATTTGCAACTATCGCAATCTGATTTATGTTGTTGCCGATTTTTAATAGCTGTCGTGTTACCTCATCAGCACCATCGACAACAATTATTGTTTTGTTTTCTGAAAGTGATAGAATGTATTGGCTTACACTTTGTCTTGCAAGTGTTGCTTTTTCGACTAAGCTTTGCTTCTCTTCATCGGTTACTCGTAAATGAATCCGTGCATTTTTATACGGCATTTTCTACTCCTCTCGAAACTTCTGCGTAGCAAGAAGCACTATGCGATTTACGCAGTAAATCACAAAGTGGCAAGCACAGAACACGTGCACCCGATTGGTGCACTCGTTCGCTTGTTAGGGTGAACCCCCCTAATACCCCGAAAAACAAATTTGTGATTTTGTTTTTTAAAAATCGCTACGCTCACTGAGTGTATTTTGCGAATCATTATCGTTAAAGTTTTTTTCTTCTGTCAGTGCATTTTGTTCAATCTGACTGACAGATTTTTTCGTGCCGGAATTACTCAGCATTGCAAGAATTTCTTTTCGTTTTTCATCTGAAATATCGCCGTCCTTCATGATCGCCGCAAGCAGATCG
>PPYE01186791.1_pt1 | contig 33241 bp, 45 predicted proteins | sample 1559881 | NCBI WGS metagenome assembly PPYE01 (sample SAMN08240022, study PRJNA423297) | Human gut metagenome, whole genome shotgun sequencing project.
TTTCTCCCTAGATACATACTGAGCTTTTTCTACTACTATCCCCTCGCTCAATATCGGCACTATAACTATAACCTTATCTGGGAATATCTGTACCTGCTCTAAGTGCTCTAAGAGGTATTCTACTTTTAATTTCTCATTACCATCTACATATCTGGATACCTCCTCATCTATGTTAGCAAGTACCTTATCTATCTCTGCAATATCTCCAGAGTTAGCCTTATTCTTTTCTGTTTCTGCTTTGAGCTGGATGATCCTCTCATCTAACTCCTCTGCTTTTTTCTGGTATTCCTGTTTATTTAGGATCCCATCTAAGTAGGCATCCAGTAGCTTACTTTTTCTGGAGAGCTCACGCTGTAGATCTGCCTCTGTATGCCCTCCATTTGCCTCTAGGAGCTGTTTTCTGAGCTTAGTAAGCCAATTTATCATATCATGCTTTATTGTGTCTGTATTTGCCTGTAATCGCTCTGATACTACCCCCATTATCTCCATGAGGGAGTTATAAGAGATATTTTCATTATCACAGCCTAAAGGATTTATCTCTCCAGCTTTCCCCATCGTGCTATCTCTTTTTCTGGTTCTCCTGCCTTTAGTCTGCTTTGTACTGCATACCCAGTACTCATCCTTAGATACTCTCTGTTTCCTCCAGTAAGGAGCCCCACAGATACCACATACCAGCTTACCACTAAAAGAGTATCCGCTGGTTTTCTTGCCTCTCCTGTCGGATCCTGTGGCTATTACTCTCTCCTCATGGATCTTACAGATTAGATCCCACTCCTCCTGTGTGACTATCGGAGGGAGAGCGTTTTCTACATATACCCACTCCTCCTTAGGGAGTTTTATAGTTTGCTTACTCTCAAAATCGTGTCTTTCTTTGTTTATAATCATGGTACCTACATTTTTACAATCATATACAAATTTAGGTATATCCATAGGTTTCCACGGTTTCCCTACCGTGTTACGGTATCCAGCATCATTAAGCTCCTTAGCTATGAGGGTAGAGCCTTTTCTTGCCATAATTCCCTCACACATGAGCCTCCTTACCTTAGCCTGTTCTGGATTTATATAATACTTACCATCTTTTTTATCCCATCCATATACATTACCACTACCCTGTAAGGCTATCTCCTGCCCCTGTCTGGCTTTCTCTATTCTGTGATCGTGGTAGTTATGGAGTTTCTTACTAAGATTTCTACTAAACTCCTCCGCTATGATCGCTCTTACACCTGTGATAAGTGCATCATCTGGGGAGTAAAATTTTCCATCCATGTACATAAACAGGAGCTTTCCTGTCTGTACCACCCTGTTAATAAAGAGGTACCAATCCAGAGTATTTCTCTGTAGCCTCTCTTGATCCTTGATTACTACAATATCAAATAGATCCTCATACAGATCCTCATAGAGCCTCTGGTAATCATCCCTGCCCTTTACCATTGTACCGCTCTTACTGCGATCAATATACTCTCCTACCAGTTTCCAGCCATGATCCTTAATACATCCTCTATTCTCCTCAATCTGGAGTTCTATAGCGTTTAGCTGTTCCTCCTCCGCTGTAGATACTCTGGCATAAAATACCGCTCTCATACCTATAGTATCTTTTATATCCGTTATTTTCCTATATGCCATCCTGTTTACCCTCCTGTAATAGTCCTGTGAGCTCCTGTGTGCCTCATACAGCCACTTTTATATATTAGGTGTAGACTTCTTTACCCTCGATAAAACAGAGGGCTTTATGAGGCTATTTTCAGTTCCTATCTATTATACACCCCTTATATACTAGATACAACTAAAAAATGAGGGCTACCAGCATTTTACAGCCAGTAGCCCTCTATATGAAAAATATTAAGGAGTGCCTAAAGGATTACGGTAACTTGATTACCTGTCCGATGTTAATAAGGTTTTTATTTTTGATACCATTGAGCTTAACCAGAGTATCTACAGTAGTTCCATACTTTTTAGCGATCTTGCTAAGAGTATCTCCCTTAACTACTGTGTAGGTCTTAGCGGATCCTCCGCCTGTCTTACCAGAAATATCTCCAGCATTTACCCAGCCATATACAGTAGAGCCCTTACCAGAGATAGCCTGTAAATGATAAGGATGTACCGCACCCTCAGCCTTGTTAGTTACCTTAGCCTGTCCTGCCTTACATCCGTATGCAACGCCATTAGCTGTAGAGCTGGTATAGTGGAGGCATCCTGTAAAGTTTACAATATCTCCAACATTGTAAGAGCCCCCTCCGTTACCAGATGGCTTAGGAGCCTCCTCTTTAGTAGCCTTAGAGCTGTACTTAGGAGTAACAAATCCTCTGATATACTTACCGTTTACTGCAATATCTCTATAGCCTACAGCGTTACTCTTGTTACCCTCGATAACCTTAATAACGCCTCCAGATACAGATACTACAATACCGATATGATCTGCACTACCTGTATTATCTCCTACTCCGTTATCATCCCAATCATAGAGGATCATATCTCCAGCGGATGGAGTGTAAGCATCATTCTCTACCCAGATACCCATATTCTTAGCAAGCTGGATAAACTGATTACAGCCACACTCTCTAGGGATAATATCTGTAAGTCCTGCCTCAATACCTACAGCGGATGCAAAAGTAGCACACCACGCATCTGTATACTTTACAGCATAACTTCTAGGGAGTGGCTTACAAGCGTTATAAGTATCAATAATCTTTTTATGGGATCCGTCACTCTCTTTACAGCCTAACCAACCCTTAGCGATCTCAACAACCTTTGATCTGATTTCTTTCTCTGTCATAATAATACCTCCGATCTAAACACTTAAAAAGGAGAGCCCTGTAAAGGCTCTCCCTGTCTGTCTGATAAATATATTTACTGTGGAGCTGTATAGCTCTTTGCTCTGGCACTATCGCCTAATCCCTTTGTAGTAGGATCGTTTAAAGTGTTCCAAACCGATACCACCACTAAAGAGAGTACATAAGGATTAGAGATAGCTCCTACAATGAGCTCCCCTACCTTACTCCATGTGGTAAGATCCTGTGCTGTAAGTCCTGCATACGCAAGCACAGGAGTTAAAATACTAAGTACAATCTGTACCCAGAATACAGGATTTTTTACTCTAACTTTTAAATTCATACTGTACCTCCTTGTGAGTTTGTTAATAGTTACTACGATACCTCAAAATGAGGTAAAGAGATAAATTGGATCCCCTCCTTACTTTAATCCTACAGAAACCGCTAAGTATCCTAAGATAAGTGTTACAAGCCCTGTTACAATAAGCCACTTGAATTTATCCCACTTATCCCCACCCTTACCCTCCAGCTTGTTAAGCCTTTCAACGGTTTCATTCAGATCCCCACGCATATACTTAACCTCAGTAGCCAGCTCCTTTATAGCTCCGATCATCTCACTGTTACTTTTGAGTATCTCATCATGCTCATTAAGTCGATTAGTGTTACTCTTTGCTCGCTGTTCTACCTCAGTAAGTCTGTGCTCGATGTTAATATCTGCATCTGTAGCCATATCCATAAGATCCTCCTTTCCGCCATAATAAAAGGGAGAGCATTTAGCTCTCCCCCTGTGGCTTACTCTGCAAGCTCTGGTAAATCAAGATCAATGAGGATCTGCTTAACCTGCTCTCTGATTACTGGCGGTACATCATTGATCGTCTTTTTGCCCTTTACAATAAGGGTAGCGTAAATTACTGCCATAGCCTTTACCTCCTTTCTGAGTATTGTTTTTAAGATAATATTGAGTAACATACTACTCATTATCTCCGTCTAAGATTTTTTGTACGGCTTTTCTGAGATCCTTTGGTATATTATCAATAGTCCTTAACCCTTTGCGGATCAAAGTAGCGTAAACCTGTGCCATAATCTTTCTCCTCCCTCTTAGTTAGCTGATAACCCTAACATCTGCTCATACACATCTGCTAAGGCTAACTGTAAATCTGTAGCCTGCTCCTCTAAGGAGCTGTTTTTCTCTGCCATGAGCTGGATGTACTCATCTTTCTCATAGATTTCCTGTGTTTCAATTTCAAACCCATCAAAACCAGAGCTAAGATCTCCATCCTTAGCCTCCTCATGGATCTCTTTGATACCAGTATTTACATATACATGGTAATCATCAATTTCAAGAGGCTTTACGCTCTCCGCTGTAGTTCTTACGTTTACAAATTTCTGCATTACCTTTTACCTCCTTTAAGTAATAATTGTGCATATATTCTACATTAGGCTCTACATATTTCTGGTATAGCCTAAAGCTATCACAATGTTGTAGCCAGCCCACATAGCTATTAAATGAGCACCACTCACTATAAGTAGGGCTCACATTGTTTTCTCTTTTACTGGAGATGCTAAGCATCCTACGCTTAAATGTTTTGCAAGTTGATTTTCTAAGTAAGGTATACTCTCCGAAAAATCTATAGCCTACAAAATCTACACCTCTTACCTTAGTAGGAAATACCTGCCAGTTATGCTTAAGCACCTGCTTAAGATTTACCGCCATAAACTCATCTAACTCTCTTTTGAGTTTGTGTAATTCCTCTTTACTGCTACCGAAAATAACCATATCATCCATGTATCTAAAGTAGTACTTAACGCCCTTAACCTCTTTGAGCCAGTGATCTACTACAGATAGATTAAAATTACCGTCATACTGGCTAACATAGTTTCCAATGGGAATACCTACGCCATCCACAAACTCTCTACCGTTATCGTCTATGATAATATTTACCGCCACACCTAGCCTCTGGAGGATCTCTATATTTTCCTCTGTGGCTGGACAAGTACTAATACTATCTATGATCTCATCCATTAACCAGATAAGCTCCTCATCCTTAAAGAGCTCTCTATACTTAGCCTTTAGTACATCGTGTACAATGCTGGGATAATACTTTCTTACATCCAGCTTTAAGCAATACTTTGTAGCCTCTGGATCTGATATTAAAATACTGGGTATCCACTTCTCCGCTACTACTTTTCCATCTTTCTTAATCTTTTTATAAAGGTTTCATAGTCTGAGGTATGATACCTGTGCTCTATTAGATTTTCCTGTAGCCTCCTTAGGTAATGATCCAGATCTTTCTCTATACACTTTACCTCTGCATACCACCCTTTACCTCTCTTTGCGTTCTTGTGGGCTTTTCTAAGATTATCCATATCGCATATCTTAGAAAATAAATCTCCAGTATCTTTCATGTGTTTTGGCACCCACCTTATCATAATTTTGTATGTGCATAAGAGGGAGCTAACTACCTGTTGTAGTACCCCTGTGCTATCGTTCACATAACAATCAGTTCTTAGCTTGCTAGGCTAACATGGTTTACGGATCTCTCCGCTATAAGCACCCTCTTAGCTATTTTTTACCGCTCCTCATAGAGGAGTTTTATGTTTTGGCAAGAGCCACGGTAGCTGTTACTCACTTAATGTAAAATAAGTGTCACAGTGAACACATATTTCTCTGATTTTCTTTTATTTTTATATGCACATATAGTAAGTGACTGCTGATATTACGATTGCGATTACCAGAGGTATTATTACCATTCAGATTGAAACTGCAATTAGAGCCATTATTCCATTTACTGCCTAATTTAGTAATTAAGAAACCTTATCAGCTACCGACAAAAAGGGTAATAAAAAAGAGCTTTCCAGCTCCTCCTATTACCCTTTTTGATTTTATTTATTTTTCCTCAAAAGTTTATGCAACCTTTGTTTGAGGCACATACAGCAAGCGACCGCCGATATCACGAGAGCGATAACCAGAGGTATGATAACCAATCAGATAGAAACCGCAATTAGAGCCATAATTCCATCTACCGCCCAATATAGCAATCAAGAAACCGTTGTAGGTGTAGTTCTGCCATACATAGTTACCTGTGAATACATCAGATCCACTAGCCTCTGTAGGGATGAGTAACTCTGGATGCTCTGGATCAATACCAAAGGCACTTTGATAACCGTTACTATGGCTCCAGTGATAGCCTAAGCTCTTGTATCCTGTGGTAGTATCATCTGCTACTGTAGCTCCGATCTCATGCACAAATACCTCATTCTGTCCTTTAGCTAAGATATTTACCTTATCCAACCAAGTCCAGATATTACCCCAGAGGTTTTCCTCTCCTCTGTAAGATACTGAGCATTTACCATCTACGCCACCGTTAGGATCAATGCCAGAGCCATTACCTAAACCAGAGGTAGCTCCAGTATTTACCGACATATTAGTTTTACCATCATCGGTAAAATCACAAACGCCTCTACCTACTTTACGCTGAGCATCTAAACTAGCGTACTCAATCATAAGGAGCCACTCTGTAACCGCCATAGCAAAAATACTGTGACTTTCCCAGCCTGTACCTCTGTTAGTACAGAGCTTTCTCACATTCGCTCTAGTGAGGTTCTGTGTAAGTCCACTGGCTGGCTTAACTCCTGCAATAGAGGAGAGCATATCTGTAGCAAAATCCGCTACCTGCTCATCCGCTGTAAGATACTTTTTAGCATCCGTATCATAGATACAGCCCTCAAACGCTGAGAGATAGATCTTATCCTGTACGATACCGTGATTATCGTAAAAGGCTCTAGGAGCTGTAAATCCTGCCTTAGGTGTAGGGCTGATATAAAATCTACCCTTAGTGTACTGCTTACCCTTACCGCTTGTAGCGTTCTTAGAGCTTACAGGTACAGCCTTAACATAAAATACAGGCTGTTCTACCATTACCTGTACCTTAGTACCACTAGCATAGGTTTTTTCTGCTCCGTCTACTGTCTTTTTAATTTCTACAGTAGTAGCTCCTGCCTCTGTGTATCCTGTTTCTCCTCTGTATGCAAGTACTGTACCATCATCGGCTAAGATACATCTCTTTCTACCGCCCCACGGATTGAGCTTATCAAAATCAGCTCCAGCGGTAAGATTTTCTGCTCCTGCAATTCTGGTAAATCGTCTATTAGGAAAATCAATCTCCACACCGTATACATCGGAGCTCTCATATCCTACAAAGCTCTTAACATCGTCAATCTGCTCCTGTAAATTAACGATCTGGGCTACTGTGGCTCCAGCGGTAGGATCTACGTTTACCTTTACGCTAGAGGCATTAGATACCGCTGTTACAAGATCCACCATAAGGGAGCTTACACCGATACCATTAAATGGAGGCATATAATCCGCTGTAGCGGTACTCTCATCTGCTACTGAGATACTGTAGAGGATCTCTCCAGCCTGTGGATCATTTGCATAAAGTCCTAAGTTTCTTACATAATAACCCTGTCCTAAGGTCTGATTAGAGAAACTAGCGGATACTGTAACATTAGATCCATTCTTTCTTACTACAGAGGCTACCTTTTCCTCCTGTTTGATAGTACCGATACCTGTCATACTTGCCAGATCCCCAGATAACTTAGCATCGGATACCTTGATCTTAGTAAACTCCAGCTTAGTAGTACCTGCTACCACTTTTGCTAAGAGTTCCTGTCCTTTTTTTGTGATTACTGCACTCTTAAAAGCACCCATTTTATCACACTCCTTTTCTTTAATTTATTGTAATAACTGTAGCTGTGTTTACAGGGCTTGCTACAGTAGTATTACCGCTGTTAGTTGCTTTGCTGTTAATATCGTGGGTAATGATTTTTGTAAACGCCATTCCAACGCCTACTCCCTCATAATGAGGGCTTGCTACCTCATCCTTTACAGCTATATCCATTGTGATAGCTCCAGAGGAGCCTCCTGTAGATAATGCCTGTGCTACATTGAGATCCGAGCTCTTATTTACAGTACTCTTTATATCGTGAGTGATAATGTGAGTACCAGCTCTACCTAAGCCTACACCGTAGTACATAGGGCTCTCTGTAGCTACCTTAGGGTTAATATCGTTTGTGATCTGATACCTCATAGCCACACAGGATACTACCGCCACACTAAAAGGAGTTGTATTTCCCTCCTCCAAAGTGTTTTTAAGATCCAGCACCAGATTACAGGGGATCATATCCTGCAAAATAGAGGAGATCGTATCAAACGCCCCCTCTATCCCTAAATGAGTTATAATCTCTAAAAAATAATTTTTATAATCTGGATTAACGCTAAAGTTATCATCTCCACAGATACTAATAAGCCTGTTATAAAGCTCTTTTTCCGTATAAGGTACTTTATCATTCCACTTAACCAGCACATTAAAACGCCTTGTTTCTAGGCTGGCTCCTGCCTCTGGGTAAATACCCATCATATCCTCAAAACGCTTAATACCGTACTCATCCGCTGTTTCAATAAACATATTGTTAAGAGTACGCTCAATCTGTTCTAGGATGTACTTAAGCTCTGGTGTTTCCGCCTTTGCTATCTCCTTAAACTCTTTAAGCTGTCGAAGTACAGGCATCCAATAGCCTAATAGATCAATCTCTCTAGCCAATATAAACACCTCCTAACAGAGGTATCTCCTCCTGTGCTAAGGCTAAGTTACTGGCTACATCGTTTAGCTGTGTATCCGCCACATCTAAGATCCCATCCAGATTAGGATCTATAGCCTCCTGCACCGTTTTTACCAGCGTGCTAGATGCTACTCCAAAATCACTATTGATAATGATTAACTTAACAGTGCCTCCCCCATTCCATACAGGGATAACCACTGTACCGCCTACACCATCCAGAGCATCGGTTTTCTCTACATAATCCTGCTTATTACCGCCAAAAGGGTTACTATCAAAGGAGTTAAGGTATCGTGTCCTTAGAGCCTCTGTATCCTCCTCATCCTCCGCTGGGATAAGGAGCTCTGTAAGCTCTCCAGTAAGATCCTTATCAATGTACTCAATGGAGCTAAGCTCTCCAAAAAACTTATTACCATTAGTACCCTCTGTTTCACACTCCATCTGATAATAAAAATAGCCATCGGCACTCTCTATAAATGCTGTGGCTACATAGTTAAGCTCATTCAGATTAAATCTGGATCCTATAGGGATCTCCATATTAAATTTACCCTTTAGAGTAGCCTTAGTAGCCTCATAAGGGATAATACCTCTCTCCTTACAGCGGAGGATTAGAAACTCTCTTACTGCGGTATCTGCATACCCATTATTTACGATATTACCTAGCTGGATATATACATCTGCGTGCTCTGCGGATACAGGGGCTATAGCGTTCATAATAACGGAGCCCTCACGCTTATCTACATCACTTGCCACCCTTGCTAGGGATCTATCTAATATATTTTCGTATGTCTGATCCTCATACATCCATTTCCACCTCCTTACTACCTACATCTGTTACCAGAGTAAATTTTATATGGAGTACATCTTTAATCTTGGATACCTCCAGATCTTGTACTCCTGTTATGTGCTCATTCTCAAATAAGCACTCCTCCATATACCGCCTTACCTCACTGTTAAGGTATTCCTCGTTGTAGCTATATCCGATGAGATCATAAACCTCATCCCCATAACCCCAGCTATAAATAATCCAGCGGTATCTCTTAGCCTTAAGAGCTAAGTAAGCCCACACACAAAGAGCATCCACACCAGTTACTATCCTCCCTGTGAGTGTACCTTTTTCAAAGTCTATCTCATACTCACGGATAGAGGAGGCTGTTACCTCTTGATCCGCTAGAGTAAGATCCTCTGTTGTTGCAAAAGGAAATAAACTCATTTACGCCTCCACCACCCTTGCTATGATTACATACTTGTTATTATCATTAAGTTTCTGTACCAGCACCATATCCCCAGCCTTAAGCCCATCGGTATAGGTTATCTGGCTCTGTTTCCATACCCTAGTATCTGGATCTGGGTTATCCTTACTAGCAAAACCGTTACTCTGTGTAGTATCCACAGATACTCCAGATACATAAGGTACTTTTATTTGTCTGGTATACCCTGCTACTAAGTAATCTGCTATATACAGATCCTCAGCATTGAGTACCAGATCATCTATCTTTACGCTGTTAGAGCTTTGCATTACTCCTATCTGGGCTAAGGTAGGATTGCTTTTTGCTCCCTGTGATTTCATCATATCTAAGAGCTCCAGATATATATGATCGCTTTTCATTCTCTCATCATCTGCCATGCTATCCCTCCTTAGTATCCATCATTTGTTTTAGAGTTACTGTTAAGCTCATGGTAGCTACTCCATTCTGCCATGTGTGAGTATCTGCATCTATCCACACTACACCGCTGAGCCCTGTAGAGCTATCTCTTACTACCGCCCCTGCTCCTGTTACTGCCTCATTGAGGTTTACACATTCCAGAGTAAAGGTTTTCTCAACCGTCTTAAACATACTCTTAGCTGTGGTAGTAGCATCCTTGCCCTCCTCTTTAGTGTAGGTCTGTTGGAATATACCATACTTTTTCACATCTGCATCATTTTGTACTACTCCCTGTGGCTTGCCCTCTCCGTCATATATACGAACCTTATTAACCATGTTAGTAATGCTCTCTTTATAGTTGGAGCTGGTAATATTGCTATCCTCCGTGATCTCAATACTGCATACCACCTTACCCATTTCCTCCACATTGAGGTAGCCTTTTTTAGCTACCACTCTGTAGCTTACTCCGTTCTGTTGGTACGCTTGTGTATAGGCTCTCATAATAATCTCATATATAGATACATTCTGTACTATGAGTTTCTGTGTTAGCCCTGTCTGAGCTAAGGAGCCTACAGGGATCTCCATATCATCACATACCATCTGAGTTATCGCCTCCGCTGTTTTAGAGCTAAAATTATAAGTGGCGTTACTCTTGATGGTATAGAAAAGAAGATCATAACAGGTATAAGTAACCGTACCTGTGGTACTACTTGCCTCCCTCTCTACCACAAAGCCCCTAAAGAGCTCTGTTTTCCCATCATCCTCAAAGAGATAAACAGGATCCGCTAAGTTGATGGTAAGAGGAGTAATATTTTTATCTAGGGGAGCGTTTACAATGTGTAGCTCTAACTTTCTAGCTACCTCTGATCTGCTACCTCCCCAGCTCATAGAGGATACATACTCTGTAATGTCTGTATCCTTATGCACTACTATCACTCTTACCACCTCCTAAGGGATCGTTAATACTTGATTAGGATAGATAAGATTAGGATTTTTTATCTTATCCCTGTTAGCATTATAGATCTTAGTATATTGAGCTCCGTTACCGTAAAACTGTTTAGCTATTTTCCAGAGGCAATCCCCACTTTTTACCGTGTAGGTTCTGGCTGTACTAGCCTGTGGTTTTGTAGCCCTTACTGTAGGCTTTACAGTAGCTATAGTAACAGTAGCTTTCTTTGTCTTTATTTTTTTGTACTCTTTTAAGCTACAGGTATAATAAATATCGCCTGTAGCATCCTGCTCTCCCCACACAAAGCTCTCTACTGTAGCCTCCATGTTAAGAGTGCCTGTAATTATAACCCTTATAGGAGTACCAGACTTTCTCCAACTCTCGATTTTCTCTACATAAGCTAGTGGCTGTTTACGCCCTGCATTATTGCTAAAGTTATAAGCTTTTGCTGGAAAAAAAGACTTAAGAGAAATTTCTCTTAAGCCTGTATTTCCGATAAGGTTTATATCTCCCACCTGTATGACATTAACCACCGTATTTTTATGGGATACGGATACCGTGTAATCTGACGGTTTTACAGGTAGTTGAAATTTATCACTATTCTGTTGTAACCAAAATTCCACTAAGCATCCCTCCTTATACAGTGTTAGGTAATAACTTTTTAAGTCTGGCTACCATATCATCCACTACCCTATCAGCATCAGCCTCTTTCTGGATAATTACTGTATCTGCCAGCTTTTCAATAGTTACTTTACCTACTCCGCCTACACTAGGCGTATTGCCATCTTGTGGATTTACTGTACCTCCTGTACCTCCGTTATTATCCTGTGGATCATCTGGATCCCTGTCTAAAGGTGGATCATCTGGATCCCTGTCTAAAGGTGGATCATCCTTAAGCTGTACACCTCTGGTACTCATCCGCCTCTCATACTGATCCGCTTGATTTCTTGTTAAGACTTTCTCTCCTTGATGGAGGATAGCTGGGTAATTATCGTATGGTACTCTGTCTTTACCATAGGCAAAACCTAAAGCACTCTTAACCTTGCCTCCGATACCTCCTACAAACTCCTTAGCCTTGCTGATCGCTCCACCAATCTTATCAACAAAACCACTGATAGCATCTATCGCTCCGCTTATTACACTTGTTACGGTTCCGATCGCTGTAGATACAGCACTGGAGATACCACCGAAAATAGTGGATACCGCATCAAATAAGCCTTGAAATACACTCTTAATGGTTTCTACGATAGTGGTAATCGTAGAGCTTGCACTGTCGAAAAATCCACAGATACTACCCCAGATCTGAGAGATGTATGGAGCTAAGAAATTGAATACCGTTTCAATTCCTGTAAGTAGCCCATCCACCACCGTAAGGATCACATCTACTACCGCACTGATTATAGGGGCTAAGGTCTGCCATACAGTAGATACTACTGTTACTACTACAGATACAATAGTCTGGAATAATCCCATGTGATTACCGATCATGGTAAGTACTTGCTGGATCACATTTCCCACAAAGGTAAAAATAGAGCTCAGTGTAGGCATAATAGCTACAATCGCATTTATCACTACTGTAATGATCTGTTGGATCACTGGCATAGCTGTTACGATGATATTAGTAATAGTCTGGATCACTGGCACGATATAAGGAATGATCTGAGATACACCGCTCATAATCGTACTAATTACCTGCCCTACTACAGGAGCTATCTGTTGTACCGCTGAGATAATCGGAGGGATGATAGGTAAGATCGTATTGATCGCCTGTACTATTCCATCCTTAAGCCCAGAGAACATACTAGCAATACCGCCACCGTCTACCTTTACATTAAAAAGCTGATCGAAAATAGCTTGCAATGCTCCAGTATCAATACCGATATTACCCAGCCCTGTAAAGATTGCATCCTTGATAGATGTAAGGAGTGGTAATACATTTTCCTTAATCTGAGGAGCTACCTTTTCTACCGCTGTTCCTATTGCTGTAGGCAAGTTGCTAAAAATCGTCTGGAGCATCGGTATAAAGTTACCAAAGAAAAAGGTACTTGCACTCTCTACCAGCTCTCCCATACTTCTAGCTACTGCCTCTCCATCCCCTATAGATAAATTACCTAAGAGGTTAGTAACTGAGGCTTTCATCATCGCAAAAGATCCGCTAAAGGTCTGCTCTGCCTCTCTTGCTGTGGTTCCTGTGATATTTAATTTATCCTGTATTACTCCGATAGCTGTATATACATCCGCTAAGTTGTTTATATCGTACTTAGTACCAGTGATAGCCTGTGCATCCTTAAGGAGCCTATCCATCTCCTCCTTAGTACCACCATAACCCAGCTTAAGGTTATCCAGCATCGTGTAATTTTGCTTTGCAAAGCCTTGATAAGCGTTCTGGATGGATCCCATATCAGTACCCATCTTGTTAGCGTTATCCGCCATATCTATCATAGCTTTGTTAGCAATCTCAGCGGATTTATTTGTATCTCCTGCACACGCACTCAAAAGAGAGGCACTAAATGAGGTAACATTTTCCATATACTCATTAGCGGATAAGCCTGTAGTTTTATATGCTTGATTAGCATACTGTAACATCTTATCTACCGCTGAGGTATCTGTACTACCATCGCTATTAGTCTTTGTGTACAGTGTTTCCACACCGCCTATACTTTGCTGTAGTTTAGCTCCCTCTCCTAAGGATTTACCCATAAGAGCTGTAGCTCCTGCTCCTGCAATTCCTACAGCGATTGTTACGCCTTTTGCAAGGCTCTTAAGTGTACTACCGATCTTACCCAGTACAGCACTAGCTCCATCCTTTACCGCTACCATAGCCTTTACAGACATATTACCGATGGATTTTAAGCTACTGCCTATACCGTGGAGGATCTTACTAGCACCGTCTTTTACTGCTATAAAAGGTTTTGCTACCGTCTTTCCTACGGATTTCAGTACACCGCCTACCTTACCCAGAGGAGCACTTGCTTTATCCCTCAAAGTAACAAAAGGCTTAGCTACTGTTTTCCCTACGGATTTTAGGGAGTTTCTAACCTTTGTGATCCCACTTGTGGCTTTATCCCTAACAGAAATAAAAGGCTTAGCCACCAGCTTTCCTACTGTTCGTACACCTACCCTTATTTTATTTAGTCCAGATGTAGCTCTATCGTGGATCCCTACCGCTACAGAGGTAACTTTATCTCGTAGCCCACCTAAGGTATTTTTGATTTTAGCTAAGCCCTGTGAGGCTAGATCTCTGATTTTTACAATAGGAGTAAACGTAGTGGCTATCTCTTTAAGCCTCTGCTTAATCTTGCCTACTGTACTAACCGTGAGATCCTTTAGCTTAATCACTGGAGAGAATACCTTTTTAGTAAGATCCTTGATCCTCTGGGTTATTCTCTCTACCTTTTCTGTAGCTTGATCGTCTACCTCTGCTCTGGTTAATGCTCTCACATTCCCCAGCCTATGCACTCTACTCTCTACCTCGCTGATAGTAGGAGAGGCATTATCCTCTACCTCCACCTCTGGAGTAGCTGTGGTAGTATTGACGGTATCTAAGGTATCCTGTATAGCACCAATAACCCCAGAGGCGTTATCCTGTAAGGATACCTCTGGGGATACTGTTGTATTGCCTACATTCTCTACAGTTTGTCTAACGCTCTCTACTACTCCAGAGGCGTTATCCGTAGCATTGATAGTAGCATTAACCCTTGTACGCCCCATCTGTTGCATACTAGCGTTAGTTTTATCTACCTGCTCCGAAAATTCACGCTGTAAACCTAGATTTTTCTTAAGGGTAGCATACATATTATCTTTTAAATAAAGTTTTGCACCAAACTCTACCGCCATATATGCCACCTCCTCTATGTGAGTAGATTGATATTGTACATAACACTATTACTCTTATTTGCCCTCTCTAGCTCTTTGTTATTATCATCTATCTCCTGCTCATAAAAAGCCTGTAATACTAAGAGCTCTCCTCTAGGCAATTTATAAAATACAGATGGGAGTACTCTACCGTGTTTCCAGTAGTAGTACATCATCTGGGTAAGCCCATCTGTACTTATGAGTTTTTTACTTCTTTAACCGCATTATCTCCGAAACCTGCCAGCTCAGAGATCTCTCCGTAAATCTTAGCGATCTCTCCAGAAAGTAAGATCGCTCTTACCAGATCCTTAGGAGTAGATACCTTAAACTTACTCATAAGCTCCTTGTTTTTAAACATCGGAGCACCTGTAGCATCTACTACACCCTCGATTACTGTAAAGAGCTGGAGCTGGGTAATATCAATATCTGCATCCTTGCCCTTTACATCAATGCTCATATCCTGTATCTCCTCAAACTTAGCTGGAGTAATCGCCTTAATAGTGAGGATAAACGGAGCACCGTATACCTGTGATAATCTGGTAATCTCTATCTCCTTAGTAGGGAGCTTAATCTCTCCTACGTCGGAGCCTAAGAGGAGATCTAAGATATTAACCGCCTCTTTCTTTTCTGTTTCCTCTGCCTGTACTGCCTCTGCATTTACATTCTTTGTAGCCATGTTATAGCCCTCCTTAATTTTTCATATAATAAAAATAAGGGGAGGTTTTACCCTCCCCAAACTGCACTCTTATAACTCTTACTGAGGAGTAATCTGATCTAAGTACTCGTACCCTGTAAAGGTAAACGGAGCCTCTGTTTCAAGAGGTTTCTGAGCCTCCCAATCAAAGAGAGTAAGATCATCCATCTGTACTCCTGTGATAGATACACGCTCTGCACCGTAAGCATCTGGATCCGCTAACTTACTGATAAGCGTAAAGCGTACATCCTGCTTATTTCTAACCATGTTAGCTACCTTAATAGCCATTCTGGAATTTACCTTGTGCATAGTGAGAGATCCTGTACCCTTACATCCGACAACCTTGTTATCAGTGAAGAAAGTACCGCACTGTTTAATCTCCTCTTTTGTAAACTCTACCTTTGCCTGTGCCTTATAGCACTCTCCTACATAGTCTCCATCTAACCAGAGCTCTCCAAAGGTACCGTTACAAATTCGCTTTGTTTCTACTGCCATCTGTAATTACCTCCTTAATCCTTATTGATGAAAATATCTACATCCTCGATAGCATCTAAGATAGAGATAGTACCCTTAAGGAATACATGAGAGCCTGTATTAGCCTCCTTAATAGCCTGCTCATCCATCTCAGAGGTATCTACTCCGATACTCTCTAAGTACTGTTTCTGCTTAGCTACATTGATCTCCATAGTAGAGCTATCAGCCTTAAGCCAGCCCTTACCGCCCTCTGTAGCCTCTAGCCCTCTAAGGTAGCCCTTGATAGCTGTAATCAGTAAGCACTTATTATCATAAGAGTTACTGTAGTTACCGATGTAGCTCTTGTTAATAGTGCTGTAAATATCTCCCTCAATCTGATCCTGTATAGCGTTGATCTTGATTTTCTGGAGATCCGCTGTTTCTACCTCTGTAACTGTAGTGAGGGAGTTTACACCTCTTGCAATTACAACACGCTCTCCATCGTTATAGAGAGTGAGCTTACCAGCATCAATAGCGGTATCTACTTCCTCATCGCTATCTACCAGAGGGATAGCTGTTACCTCAGTAAGAGGCTTATAGGTAGCGGATACTCTGAGATCTAAGCCAGCTAACAAGCCAGCAATTCTACTACAGTACTCCGCCTCTGTATACTGCTTTTCTCCTACCTCGATCTTATTTGTAGCGGAGCTGTTTACTACCTCAAAGTTAATAACGCCCCTGCTATCTCCAGCGGTCTTAGGGAGTACTGCTACAGGTCTGCGTACAGAGTTCTTTCTGATACCCTTAACCCATGTAGCCAGCTTAGTAGCCTCCTCTGTGGTAAGATCTGGAGCTCCTACAATGTAATTTACTTTCTGTGTAGCAAAATACTTTGTAGCCTCATCGTAACTCTCTGTTGTTGTATCCATCGTGTAGATAATTACCTTAGATGGAGAGCCGATAAACGCTCTCTCAATATAAGCGGTATTCTCTGCACTAAAAGCACTATCTCCAGTAGGGATCTCATCCACACTACGGAGCACCATAGCCCCCTTGTTTTTGGCATCCTTAAGCATAATACCTACAATGCCTGTAGATCCGTTCTGGATGGCTGTTACTGCCTTTTTGGAAAACTCAATAATAATATCTGGTAATCCCATTCTGTTTAACCTCCTATCCGTTTGTTACTGTCTTTGTTTCAATATCCACATCTCCGATAAGCTCATAGTTATCCTCTACAGGTACATCCTCTGTAAAGTTGAGAGTAATCTTTACATATAAAGCTCCCTCACTAACCCTCACATCATCGGAGTAATTTTCTATCTTTGCATATCTAGGCTTTTCCTTAACTCCAGCTAAAGGGATTACAGGTACAACCCTCTTAAGGAGGAAAAGCCTTTTAAGCTCCTCCTTTACCTCATAGAGTTTTTCCGCTACCACTTGATTAGCCTCGTTTCTTTTCGCAAAGTAAACAATCTGGAATATCGGATCATCCTCATACACATTGAGATTTTTTAGCTCGCTACTGCCTGTAGCCAGCGTTACATAAAAGCTGTTACGCTCAAAGTTATTAGGAACCTCCTCTATATGTACTGGTACCCCAGAATAAGCGGAGGCAATAACCCTACACACGCTGTTAAGCAATCTCATAAGCTACCTCCCTCTATCTCTCTGCCTATTTGCTGTAAAAAGCTCTCTACCAGCCTGTTAAGTCTGGGCTTAGCATCCTGCATACCTTTTTCCATAAAAAAAGAGCCATTTACATAGCTCTCTTTTAACATGATCCCTTTTTGGTTCCTGTTCTTAAGGTATTTAGCTTTTCCGCCCACACTCAGCTTATCCGCTGGTAAAAATCTCTTATGCTGTACATGACCATCATTTACATACAGAGCATACTCTACATTAGTTCCCACCTCTACAAAATCGTGAGGTATCCCCTCTCCGAAAATGGTAATACTATCTACTAACCGTGAGGTATCTACTGGCACATGAGGTATAACCTCGCCATGATAGATATTAGCCATCCTCTGGAGGAGGATCTTTTTCTTATCCGCCCATTTATCCACAAACTTACTAAAGTTCTCTACAAAATCATCCCAGCCCTCGATAGTAAAGCCCTCCACTATACCTCCTCCTCACTGAGGAGCGATACAATGAGCTGAGTACGCTTTTTATAAGGCTTATCTGCAATAGCCTTAAACTCCGTACTCATAATAGGCTTATCGTACTCATCCAGCTCATAGATATATAAAATATCTCCCCTTTTGATGAGAGCCTCCGGATCTGTGTAGAGTGTAAGATCTGTGGTATTCTTTTTCTGTGGCTGGAGCTGTGCTGTGGTAGTACTACTCTCTGCGGTATGGCACTCATAAGTACCAACCTCTACAAGAGTTTTATTAGGGCGATTAAACTCTCCTAAAGTTGAGGAGTATCTTTTTACTACCACTTGCTTATCATAGAGAAATTGCATACCTTAGCCCTCCTTATATCCGCCTACTGGATCATCCAGCGTATAGGATCTAGGGAATAACTGGCGGTATGGGTACAGCTTTTTTTCTACTGATACAGGTAATGGATCATCAAAGGTTACACTCTCATCCGCTAAGGTGTAAGAGCTCTCTCCCTCAGCCCCCAGCTTTCTAAATCGCTGGATAGCTAAATCCTCCTGCACATTCTTAAGCTGTTTAGGGAATACATCCGTATATCCTGTAATAATGCCCTCATTATTAGTAAGAGGCTCTATAAAGGTATCTCTACAAAATGCCTCTATATCCTCTCTTGCTTTCTCTAAGAGCACTGTTAATAGCCCCAGCTTTTTTGCGTTATCCTCCGATATTCCACAGAGGATCCTACAACGCTCTAAGCTATCCATAGGAGATCCCTCCTTATTCCTCTACCAGCTCTACGCCCTCTAATCCAGCCAGATACTTAGCTACTGCTAAATTGTCTGTACTAGCCTTACCATCACTGAAATACACGCCTACAGCGGATACAGTTAAGTAAGGATTTTCAGAGGTAAAATGATACACCTTTTTAGGCTTATCCTCATTCTTTTCCTCCTGCTCTGGAGTTACCTCTGGAGATACAGCATCCTCTGTAGGAGCCTCTGTACCCTTTTCCTGCTCCTGTTTTTCATCGGCTGGAGCATTTACCGCCTCTTTCTTTTCCTCCTGCTCTGGAGTACTCTGTGCTTTTCTAGGCATATCCTTTTACCTCCTTACCAAAAATTAAAGACTTGCCTCTGTGATAGAGATCTTAGATCCTGCAAAGCTGTTAAGGAGCTTAATTGTACTCTCGTTAAGTACATGACCTTTGTAATAATCTCCAGCCTTAGGAAGATCCTCATAGAAAGTACCTCTAAGCTCTGCGATCTGCACCTCGCCTAAGTCTACTGTGAGGATAGTCTTAGTATCAGCATAACGATCCAGTACTAAAGAGATTTCTCCAAAGTCTGTTACGATCTTCTGTACTCCGATACCAAGTACATTCTGCATAGATCCGTTATCGCCTAAGAAACGTACATTGTTACCTGCCTTAGCAAGATTGTTAATCATACGCTTAACATTTGCATTTACAAAAGAGAAATACTCTCCCTGTGCTCCGTGATCCCACATCTTCTGGAGTGCATCTAAGAAGTGATCCTCCGTAAGCGCTCCCTTTGTTTCTACAACATTGTTAGCATTTACCAGATTTACAAGTCCGTTCATCTGTCTAGGAGTAGCTCCGCTCTCCAGAGCCTTAGTACCGTTAAGGAAGTACCACTCCATATCTCTCTTAGTTTCTACTAAGCGATCCTGTACCTCAGCGTTAAATACATCGTTGATACCCATAGGATTGAGGGATCTAGCTGTACCAGATACCTGTGTTACCTTTTCGATAATCTGACACACATTAGAGAGTGTTTTTCTGCTAGAAGTGATAACCTCCCCTGCCTCAGAGCCCTCTAATTTAAGAGTACCTCTCTCAGAATTAAGCTCTTTCTCTCTCCATGTTACTGTAATATCCTTTGCTGGTACTACCTGCCCTCTACTCATAAGCAAAGTAGTAAGCGGAGTATCTGTAGGAGATGTCTGCTTAATCTCCTCTGTGAGGTCTACAACCTCATTTTCAAGAAAATCTTTTCTTTTAATCATGTCTGCCATTTCTTATTACCTCCTGTTTGAGTTATTTGTTTTGAGGAGCTGGCTTACTCCTCATCTCTGTTTCTGTAGGCATTGAGTTTTTCACTAATCATGCCCTTTACATTTCCAGCCTTTTTGTACTCATCATACTTAGTTTCATCTTTCTTGTTAGATGAGGATCCTGTAGCTGGAGTGGATCCCTTGAGAAACTCAGCTTTAGCCTTTGCAACTTCCTTAGCCACCTCAGCATCAAAGAGCTTTTTCATACCCTTTACTCTCTCAGTGAGCTTAGCTTTACGCTCATCCTCATCTGTGATAGTAGCTAAGTCCTCTACAGCGATAAGATTTCTAAAGCCAGCATCCAGCCCTAACTCCTGTACCGCATCTACTACATCCAGCTTTAAGCCCTTGATAGTAAGATCCAGATCTCTCTTAGCCTGTGCCTGTAAGCGTTCCTGCTCCTCTGCCTGTCTACGCTCATCCTCTGTCATTTTTTCCTTAGCCTGCTTATCCGCCCACTCTTTTTCCTTTTTCTTAATGGCATCCGTTACTCTCTTATCTGCCATCTTTTCATACTCTTTCTGGAGTTCTGCTCTGATCTCCTCCTCTGTCTTTACCTTAGGAGTGTTATCTGCACCTGCTCCAGTAGTGTTAGCGTTAGCTGTGGTATTAGTCTGGGTACCGTTACCCTGTTCCTGTGTCTGTGTAGCTGTGTTTGTGTTTACATCTGCCATAGTTGTTATCCTCCTTAAAATGAGTTATATAATGCTGATCCCTCGTAAGTTATCTGCAAAATATCCCTACTGTTTCTACATAAGTTAGGGTAAATATCTGGAGAAAATATGTATTTACTATGTAATCTTTTTTCAGTTTCTTTAGATTTTTATTTCAGAGCAAAAAAAAAGAGGCTAACAAGTTTTTACACCTGTTAGCCTCTCCTGTGAGTTAATCCCACATATCATCCTCTGGTAAATCCTCCAGCACTTTATAAAAGTTAGGGATCTCTGCTATCGTCTTACCCTCTTTAATCTGAGTAAGTACCTCTATCTTTTCATCTAAGAGCTCATCACTATCCAGATTAAAATATTTCATCTCTGGAATACCGATAGCATAAGATAAAAGATCCATAATCTGTATTTTCTTTTCCTCCATTACTTAGGCACCTCCTTTAACATAGCCTCCACGCATCCTCTCAATGCTGTTACAATCTCTGGATAATCCTCAGCTAAAATATCTATAAGCTCTGGATGTCCTACGCAAAGAGAGGCATAGTTAGCTAAACTCTCTGAGCAATTAGGATTAGTCCTACGCCTATCTGTATAATAAGCGGATCCATGACCGTATGTAACCTGTCCAGTATCTCTAAAAGTTCCCTTACTTACTGCATCGTAAATATCCTGTAATCCAGATACTCCGCCTCCAAAAAGAGCCCTACGCTCATTATCTGCCTCCTCATTAACCTCTTTTGAGAGTTTCTTATAAAGGCTATTGTATTTTTTCCAATCAATCTTTCCAGATCTATACTGCTCTTTAAGATCCTCATGCTGTGTATTAAAGGTTTCTTGTTGCTTTTTATATATTATATCACACTCTTTGGCAAAATCCTCAAAGAGCTTTTTAGCCTTATCTCCGATAACTGGAGTAGCCTTATCAAACGCCTCTACAAGAGGTTTATAAGACTGTGAAAACATTTTACTAGGTAACCTATCCTTATTATCCTTAACAGTTATCAGCATATCTAAAAAGTGCATCTCCTCATGTAGGTTAGTATCATAGGTGCCGATATAATTAGGATTTATTTTAGGGATACCTACATCAAAAACATATTCAAAATTTCTATTCCATGATCTTTTAACCCTGTGCTCTCCATGTGTTACCTTTAATACTACCTCATCGGATAGCCCATCACACAATTTATCCATCTTAGTATATAGTGCTACCACATTAGGATCTACGGATGTTTTAGAGTTCATATAATCTAATAGAGCTTGTGTATTTTTAGCCTCTGGCTTAGTTGCATAAAAAACTTGTGGGTAATCTGTGAGCTTAATCTGCTCTGGTACAGGAGTAGGATTTTCTTTAAGTTCTTTCTCTACTGTCTTTGTATTAACCTTTTCTACAATTTTTACCTCCTCCTGCTTTTTAGCCTCTGCCTCTCTCCACTTCTCATAGTTCTCAGCACCTCTAACGGATCCTGTAAGCTCATTAAGCTCATTATCCTCAAAGGTATCACTTACTACAGGAATATACACACATCTACAGTTAGGATGGCGTGGGAGAGTAGGCTCCTCTCCCCTTTTGAATACCTTACCATTATCCGCCCTGCAATACTGGCAAGTTCTACTATCTCCGCCATTAGCACAGCGGTATTTAAGCTCCTCTACTCCAGTATCTTTATATACATCATCGTGAGCACAGTAAGTAACTCTCTTTGTTTCTGTCCTTGCTACCCTCTCAGCGTTATATCTAGCTGTATCTATGCCCTTATTGATCCTATCCGTGATCTGAGGTATTCCCTCTCCTAAGATCATGCTCTGAGTAAGTCCTACACGGAGATTTCTACCAAGCCTCTCCTTATCCTGCCAGAGCCTATCTGAGAACATAGCACCGCTCCACGGATAATCTAAGGTTTTCTGTATCAGAGCTGGATTAAGCCTGTTAAAATTAGCCTTTACCGTTATGCTCTGCCCCAGATCGTACACTTGCCTTAAAAACTGATCCGTATAGATATTACTAAGCCCCTGCCTAAAGGTAATCTGCTCTTTCTGTCCTAAGGCTTTTATCTGCTCTCCGATCTGCTCAAATAATCCTCTACTCCGTGTGAGTGCTGATTGATTAGCATAGCTCCAATCTCCTCCAGCCTTTTTAACCTTTGCTATGGTTTCTGTTACACTGGCAAGGATCTCTTTCTGACAACTAGCATAAATAGAGGCTAAGACTTTCTCCATCTTAGCCTCATCCTCAAACGCTTTGAGATTATTTTTAAGTACTGCCTCCTCACGCTCCTTAATGAGCTTAGCTCTCCTCACACTGTCCTCATGGAGGATCTTTTTCTGCTCTGGAGTAAGCTCTGAGTATGGGATACCGTACATTTTCGCTACTTCTTTATTTACATATCCTACATTAGCCACTCTTTACACCTCCTTACAGCCTCATATAGCCCTTTTACTGTTCTGGCTGAGGAATTGTAGCCCCCTGTGCATTTAAAGCCTCCTGTGGGCTATTCTGTGCGTTAAGGTTAGGGAATAAATTATTGCTATCCTCTGTAACATTCTGCATAGAGTAAGGATCTGTACTCTGTCTATCTCTTTCCTTATCTGCCTCCAGCTTTTCCAGCACTTCCTTAGGGTTATCAATGAATGGGAGTAAGCTGAGGAGCGTTTCCTTATCCACTTTTCCATCCAGCTTAGTTACTGTATCTACAATTTCTGTAAGATTGTTAGGTACATTTCTACTAAACTCCACTTTGAGGTTAAGTACATCCACCTCACGCCCTGTATTTACACGGATAGGCACACTAAGCACTCTTACCAGCTCCTTTATAGCCTTTTCCATCTTTCTCTCTTTGATAATACACTTAGTTTCCAGCCCAAAGAGCTTAAATCTGATAGCTACACCGCTAAGATTTCCTGCAAAGTTCTCATCTGAGAGATCTGGTACAGCGGAAAACTTGTGGATATTCTTCTCCAGCCTGTTAAGATGGTTCTCTAGTGCCTCCGTCTGGATCTCCTTAGTGATAAATTTAACATCTCCATTCTCCATTACCTCAATAATGCCCTCATCTTTGAGTTTTTGAATATTATCCCCACTCGCTGTCATGTTTTTAAGCATTAAATAGGCGTTTCTAAATGCCTCAAACTCATTAGACACATCGGAGAGCACCTTATCATAATCATTTACAAGAGTTTCTATCTTTTCAAGATCGCTCATCTGCTCCTCATTGTTATAAACAGTGATAATAGGGATCCTACCGAAAATGTGAGGCTCCTCTTTTACAAACTCATAGCTTGCAAACTGTCTAGCCTTGCCCTTACCTGTAGCCCCACAGGATCCATCATCTACACACTTAAAAGTTTCTATCTTAGTAGGGCTATACACCTCTGCATAGTGGGTAGTTTTTTTAGTATCCTCTGTATCAATATCATACAGGCGGATCTTATAGGCTGGCTCCTTTGTTGAGCTGTTCTTGTACACCACAATAAGATCCTCTGGGGATACTCTCATCATCTTAGTGTGGCTCTCCTCATCTTGATATACTAAAATATGGGATAAGCCCTTAATCATAGCCTCCTTACCCCACTCTATAAAAAGATCGTCTTTATCATTATCGCTACAGATCCTATCTAACTCATCCTGTACCTTTGTATCCTCCAGCTCTGTAAGGTCTACTCCTACATCCGCTGGATCTGCCTCTACAGGTGCCTTATCCTTTTTAGGCTCTGTATAGTTAAGTACAATAGGATTACCCAGAAAATAACCTACTGTGTTATCAATCGTCTGTCCGAAAAAGTCATTTACCAGCTTGTTATTAGGCTTGTTTTTATCTTTTCTCGGTCTGTTCTGGATCTTATGCTTACCCTCGTACAACTTTTGAAACTTTATATATCTGGGAGCGATTTTATTTACATGAGTATCTACCAGATCATTAAGAAATTCTGTACTAAATCTGCCTCCCTCAACTTCTACATTAAACTCTCTGTCTATCGGTCTGCTAAGCTCTGCCATATTGCTTATATCCTCCTTTTCTGCATAAAAATAAGCCCTCACTTATTAGGGCTTTTACACTAAATTCTAAAATCTTCTCTTTTAAGTACTCTGATCTCATTACCGCCATCTGCCATAGTCATAGCAAAATCTAGGGCATCAAATAAATCATCGTGATCCACCTCTGGGAATAACAGTAAGCACTCCTCCAGATCATCCATACCCTCTCTAAAATATACCTTGTGGTTTTCAAAGTTAGCCGATCTCCTCATAGCTCTTGTTACTTTGTCCTTAGAGGTATTGATATTGATAATAGGGAGTAAAGATAATCTCCTAAGCTCCTGTGCTAAGGATTTCTGATAAGCTACCGTTTCTACTCCGATCCGCTCTACCATAGGGAATTTATTTCTACCGTAGTCGATAATGGTATTAAGCTGGGTATTAAAGGTTAATCTCTCTTTCACATAATCCAGTACATACACATTATGATCTGCATCTACCCCTATTACCATGAGTACAAAATAATCTCCTTTATCCTGCTCTTTCTCAGATATTGCTAAGTCGCATCCAAAACAAAGCCTTACTTTGATCCACTGATCTATACCATCCTCTGTCTTAACTCGTACCTTAGCGGTCTGAAAATCATAGTCAATCTTGTACTCCTCGTAATATCTGAAATACTGAGCCTTAAAGATTTTACCCTTTGCCAGCTCTGTATCATTTTGATACTGCATATTGAAAATGATCTTACCAGATTGCTTAAGAATAGCCTCCAGCCTCTCTAAGCTAAACTTTTCCTCCCAGAGAGATACTTTCTTACCGTTTACCACTCTTATAGCTCTCTGGGTATTTACCACATAATCCTTACTCTTTATCAGATCCTCATACAGATCCAATGGGTTATATCGTGTACCCAGTATATGGATCTCTCCATCTGGCTCTAGGGTAGGGAAAAGAGAGCTATAAAACCACTCCTTAAGGTTACTCCTCTGCTTTTCTGTTCGTGCATTTTCCAGCCCTACTAAATCATCGCCTATAATTACATCAAAGTGCTTAGAAATAACCGCTCCAGAGGCTCCTAGTGCTGTTAGAGTAGCCTCTTTCTTAATAATGCTCCTCTTATTTACAGTAAACTCTCTATCATTCCATACATTATCCTTACTGGTTTTCCAATCTCCGAAAATCCTAATAAGATCCTCATTCTGCTCAAAGTGAGTACGAACCTCTTTAAGAAACGCCTCCGCCTGTGTCTGTGTTTTGGATCCTATCATAATACGGATATTAGGATCTCTGAGGATCCTTGTAATACAATAATCTACATCGCCTACAGTACTTTTACCAAAACCTCTAGGGGCTAGATCTAGCGTGCTCTTACTATTCGATATGTTAGAGATAATACTCTTATGGAGATCCATTACATTTCTCTTAGTAATGTAGGTGCATACCAGATAATACGCTATCTCAAAATCTGCCTCCTGTATGAGGTACTTTATCATAGCATCTCTTTCTCTCTGATCCTGTACCTCCCCTAGCTTATCCTCTACTAGGGATACTACTTTATAATCTAACACATCCGCCTAACCTCCTTTCTACGCATAATAAAAGGGAGCCTGTTAGCTCCCTACATCGTTACCAGTTTGATAATAAGTACTATAGCTACGATCCACAGCGTAACCACATTAAACGCCTGTACATTCTTATAACGGTTACTCTCTGGCATAGCATTAAACCAGAGAGTATCTACTACCGATAATCCTACTACCGCTATGGTACAGAGAATAAATACCAGCTTTAATAATCCTGCTACCATGTTCTACTCCTCCTCTCACGCTCCTTATACTCTGCCTCCTCTCTGAGGTCTTTATAAGTCCTACCACAGTATCTACACCTCCAGCCCCAGCCTTTTGTATATTCTGGCTTATGCTTAAGGATATAGAGTGTATGTTTGCATCTTCCTAAATCACTCATCACAGTACGCCTCCTTATATGCTCTCTGGATCTTAGGGATCTGTATAGCCATCCAATCTATCATCTCCTCATTTTTAGCCCAGCACTTACTACCGTAGGCATTTTGCCATATGAGGATCTCCTTTACACTAGGATCACACCATCCATCCGCCTCTCTATCATATCTGTAATCATCCTCATCTATGATACGGATACTGTATCTGGTTCCTAAAATATGTACCTCACTATTAAAAGCTCTGTGAGGCTGTGTACTGCCTGTACTCTCAATATCATCTAAAGATACGGTTATTTCCAGCCCTGTATCACATAGCTTTACTGTAGCTGTACCCTTTTCAGTGCTATACCCTGTTACCTCTCCTACCATCTGCTTATATGCCTTAAGATATACAATCTCTCCAGTAATATCTCTGGTTATATCTCCGCTTACTATCTGCATTACTCTTTATCCTCCTTTTGTCTGTTCTCCAGCTCTAAGCTACTGTTATGGCTTGCCACACAAAGGCTCATCATAACAATTCCCACTACTGCTCCTGCCATAAAGCATCCGATCCCTACTAAGATAATCATATAATCCCTCATAACTGAAAAGGAGAGCCTTTTACCGCTCTCCCTCCCTAACCTCTGCCTTTATTTAACTGTTTCCCACTCCATAGGCTCCAGATCATCAAATACCACAGGTACTCTCTCTCTAAGCTCCTTTAAGAGCGGTACTGCTACCTCTAACATCTGCGGATGAGGCTTTCCTGTAGATCCGCAAGCTCTAAGGCTTAAGAAGTGCCTCCACTCTCTAAGGTTAGCTGTCATTACTACCTCTGTTTTGAGGCTGTTAGGTAAAATAGATCTTGCCTCCTGTGGAGTTCTACCGATAAGGATAAAATCCTTGTATAACTGCTCTGCTTTCATACAGCTATCTACCCAGTTATCCATCTCCACGCTATTCTCAGTAAAGAAACATGGGCGGATAAAGGTTACATCTCCTACATTACCCTTACTGTAATTACAATACCTTGTACTCTCCTGTGCATAGCTGGCTACTCTGTGGCGTACAATCTCATGAGATACGCCTCTATCACAGATAAACTTTACACTAAAAGAGTAATGCTCCAGCATTGCCATGTGATTACTCTTAATGAGAGCTCTTACCATCTTCTCAGCGGATCCCTCTGTGATCTTATCTTCACTCTTATAACACACTCTGGCTACTCTCTCGATCTTCTTTAAGATTTCCTCCCCATTGAGGGGATCTAAGATCTCATATCCTGCATCTACAATTCTCATCTTATGCCCTCCTTACAGCACCATAGCTAAGCGATCCTTAAGCTCTTTCTCAATGTACTCTCTTACCTCAATCGGATTAGCATTACCTGTAATATGTACCTCTGTGTATCCGTTTCCCTCTTTGATCTCCTCCAGCTCTACTCCTGCCATGCCAGAGATAATATCTTTAATGGTTTTATCTACGATCTCAGCAATCTCCTCATCGGTCTTACCGTTTCTCTTACCTGTGATCTCAATATGTCCTACTCCCAGCAAGCCATGTAACAAAGCATCCATAAAATCCTCATGCTTAGGCTTGTCTTTTCTTCTAGCTCCCTCGATAGCATCAATCTCAAACTGGATAAACTCCTGTGCTTTCTTAAGATCCTGTACAATATCATCCTTATGCCCTGCTCTGGAGATGTACTTTACAGCACTTCCTAAGTTGAAATTTAATCCCCACGCTCTGATTACATCCTTAGGCTGTGGGTTCAATCTGTTATAGTGTTCTGGGTTAATAGCATTACTCATATTATGCTTATCTCCTTATGTTTGATAAGTAACATAATCACATAAACCTTAAAAAGTTAGATTTATTTACCTTTTTTCTTTTCCTTTGTGCAATTCTTACAAAGGGCTCTATATTTTCCCTAAGGAAAAACCTTATACCCATTGTGCAATCTGCACTACTTCTTAGCACTTTTCATAAGCTGAGCGATCTCGTCTAAGCGATCCTTAGCATCCTGTGAGAGCTCCTGTGTACCGCCACGCTCTACACGCTCTGTAGCCTCTCCCATAAGGAGCATATCCAGCTTAACCAGCCTCTCAAAATCGTTGATATTCTTTACTTTTACCTTGCCCTGTGCAATATCCTTACTAAAATCAGCCATAAGGTTATTGATAAGGATACGGTACTTAGTCCGTACATCCGTTAGCTCCGCTGTGATCTTAGCCTCGTTACTGTTCTGAGCGTTCTCTATATTTCTCTGTGTTACTCTGGCTACCCAGTTAAAAGCCCTGCTCCACCCTGCTACCGTTCTCTCTGTTCTTCCTATGGTTTCTGCTACCGCTCTAAGGGATCTCTTATCTCCTAAGCCATAATACAGCTCAAAGGCTTTCCTCTGGAGCTCATTCTCTTTACTCAATGTATTAGCCACCCTCGATCCGCCTCCTTTCTTTGCTCTTTGTGAATAGGAGGGAATTTCTACAGTTTTACTTACATTCCTGTTGTTATCCGTTAATTCCCTCTATTTTCTTTCTATCTATCTTCCTTACTATGTTTTCTTTTATAGTACTGAAATTAGTTTTTATATTTCTTTGTATTATTACATTAACTACTCTTATATGTTTATTTAGTATTATTGCTTTATTTAAGCCTCTTTTCCGCCCTCCTCCGCCTTTTCCTCATTTCATAGGAATTTCAGTAAGGAGAATGAAATTAAATAGAGCTACCTCTTACAGTAGCTCTTTCTCTCTTATATGAGTTGTTAATACTCTTATGAGTACATCTTTCTCCGCCAGCTCCGCTCTCACACCTCTTACCTCTCTGTATACTTCCTCTCGGATCTTATTACAGGTATCTCCGTGATCTGTGAGCATCTTATTATATTTCTGTGTCATTCTATCTATAACATTCTGATCTACTCCCAGATCTGCCAGATTTCTTATCTCCTCTGCTAAGGTCATTTCTCTTACACCGCTCATAACCACTTTTACGCCTCTCTTTCTCAGCATCTTCTCCAACACATCCATGTAAGATGTTTTTACTATAAGCCTCTCTTTAGTAGCCATGTAATAAAGCCCTCATCTGGAGTACACTCTACATACTCATTGTATCGGTTACTAAGCATTACCAACTCATCCTCCGTAATCCTTACACTGTTGGATCCGAAACGGAGCATAGGGAGAGTAGTTTTCTCCTCTTTCTTCTTTTTCTCCTTAGGCACTTCTTTCTCTGTAAAGATCTCTTTAAGATCTATCTCTGTAAAGCCCATTACCTCTAAGGAATAATCTACCGCCTGTAACTCAAATAACTCCTTTTTGAGTAACTCATCATCCCAGTTACTTAACTCTGCCAGCTTGTTATCTGCAATACGGTAAGCCTTTACCTGCTCTGGAGTGAGATCATCTCTTACTATGTACGGTACTCTATCCAACCCTGCTAAGATACTAGCCTCTCTCCTCGTATGCCCTGCGATGATAACCATATCTGCATCTACGATAATCGGATTAGTAAATCCGTACTCCTTAATACTCTCCATAACCTTTTTTACTGCATAATCGTTAATTCTAGGGTTATTCTCATAAGGGATCAGATCCAGCGGATCTGTGTACTTTACTTGTAAATCTTTCATAGCCTCATGTACCTCTCTTTCTATTTATTTCCTAAGCTATGTAATTTTGTTTCATTAGTTAGGGTACATATCTGTAATTTTTATGCACCCTTTTACAGATCAAACTCTCCACGCTCTGTATAAGAGCCTCCTACCTGCTTAAATTGCACTCTCTGATAGCTATTTAGGTTACTAAGAGGGATCTCTGTTTCTCTCCTCCGCTTTTCCTGCTCTGGAGTTTCATAGGGATTACTCACTTTTTTTCTCTTATCCCTATCTGAGGATGTATAGTAAGGATCATGCTCTCTTAGCCATTTATCCGCCTCATCTTCCTCACGCCTAAACTTACTCAAATCCCTCCACCGCCTCTCTGCATCTATCACATACCATAGAGCCCTCTGGTATTATCTCCCCACACATCACACATCTGCTATCTGTAGGGATCTCTTTACTCCTTACTGCCTTGTACTCATAAATCCTTATGGTATCGTGTACTACTCCACACTCATCTATAAAGCATAGAGGTGTTTCTCCTCTCGGTCTTTTCAATTCTATATAGGATCCGTTTTCATCGGTTCCACACTTTATTAAACTCATCTAATCCTCCTCCAAATAAGCTCTAAGCTCTCTCTGTATTCTCTTTATACCGCTGTTTATATTCTTACTAATAACACTCTGATCCACGCCCATTACAAACGCTAACTCATCCTGTGTATATCCCAGTACCAGCACATACGCTATACTCATATACTGATAGTGGCTTAACTTTCCTTTTCTGTATGCCTTATTAAACTCTGCTCTATCGCTTTTGTGGTATTTATCCAGATCAATAGCTGTTACTGTCTTAAGATCTGTGAGGATACAGGTAGCTACTGTATCTCCTTTTTCACTTAAGCCCTCTAAGCCTCCCCAGTTTCTCAAAAATCTCTTTATATTCTTAGGATCCTTATAGCTCAGCCTTAGTAATTGATCGTTTACTACATTTCTTACAATCGCTCCCAACGCTACCGCCTCCTCTCATTGCTTTTTCTATGTATCTTAGGTGTACCTCCGCTGTAATACCGCTGTATAACCCAGTGCCTTTTACTGTAGCTACACTCTTTCTAAGAGCTGTAATCTCTCCATAGGTATAATCATTATCCAGAGGACACATCCACTTAATGGCATCTCCTACCTTAAACATCGTGTACCTCCCTTTTAACAAGAAAAAAGGAGTATAGTTTTTCCTATACTCCTGCTTGATCCTGTATTATTCCTGTGTTAGTTCCTGTCTTAATTCCTGTGCTCTTGCTATTACCTCTCTGCTATATGCTGAGCTATAAATATCTTTAGCCCACAGCTTTTTAGCTGTACTCTCTCCCATGTTATATACCATGAGTACACAATTTTCTCCGCTGGATGCTAAGTACTTATCCTGTATCTCTCTTAAACAGTTAAGCCCTACTCTGATATTTTGATATGGATTAAAGAGATCTGTTACTCCCTCCACCTCCATCCGCTCTATATGCCATTTCTCGTATATCTGCATATAGCCCTTACTGTTTCCGTTATCTCCTACCTTATCCCAGTGATAACCGCTCTCCCTCTCTATGATGGCTAGTACCGTATAATAATCTACTCCGTACTCTTTACACTCACACCAGAGGTAAACCTGTACTATTTCTGGAAAACATCCTCCAGCATCCTTATACTCCTGTGGGATCTCATAATATCTAAATCCCTCCTCATATACCTCAGCTCCCCAGTCTGCACTCATCGTATTATACGGATATGTATAGTTAAAATCGTGCTCCAGCTTTGCCTCCTGCTCTGTTTCCGTTACTGGCTCTGTATTCTCAGCTTGTGGAGTTTCTGTAATATAAATCTCCTCAGTAGGAGGCTCCTTATCTGCTCCTTTGAGATTTACACTCGTTGCCACAGTAATTACTCCAGCTATTATTACTCCTGCCAGTATAAGAGGCTTTATATTTACTCTGGCTCTTCTCTTTCTTCTAACTCTCCTTTTGCTCATCCTGCACCTCCTGTAAGATCCTATTTAATCCTGCTATTACTTTCTGCATATTATCTACTTGCCCTACTAACCTGCTTAGGGTAGTGGATATATCATCTGGATCTCTGGAGTACCAGTAACCATAAGTAGAGCTACATATAGCCTCTCCATTCTGCCTCAGATCGCTTACAATGTTTCTTAGCTGTTTCTCATGCACATTAAACAGTACACACAGCTCTCTAGCCTTTACCGCTTTTCCCTCCGATGTATGAAACTCTTTAAGGTACTCAACTATATCACATCCTACCTCTGACACGGTTTTTACCTCCCTTTTAAATTGATATATAACCTAATCACTTTTGAGGAGGATTTTTAGATAAAATAGAAAAAAGTGGTACATCTTTTCTTACAAAATGTACCACTCTCTATATTATTCCTCTACGATCTCTCCATCTTCTGTTACTTCTACAATTTCTCCCTCGATACAGCGGTAGTATGTATCCTCTTTGATCTTCTCTCCATCTACTACTACCATCTTAGCTCCAGTGAGCTCCCAGCTCTCCTTATCATAAGGATCCATATAATCTCCATCGCTATATCTGGCTCCTACATATTTCCAATCAGAGAGGATAAGATGAGCTCCCTTACAGCCCTTAGCTCTTGCCTCATGCCCCCATGCAACCGCTACACCAGTAGGATCACTAACAGATGAGGCTCCTTTATACCCTGTAGCGGATGAGGCTCCACAATTCCCTGTAGCGGATGAGGCTCCTTTATACCCTGTAGCGGATGAGGCTCCACAATTCCCTGTAGCGGATGAGGCTCCATAATTCCCTGTAGCGGATGAGGCTCCACAATTCCCTGTAGCGGATGAGGCTCCTTTA